>Ga0325402_1001280_pt1 | contig 20198 bp, 17 predicted proteins | sample PopdelMetagenome_22_FD_207212 | JGI IMG/M metagenome (GOLD analysis project Ga0325402, IMG submission 207212) | Populus deltoides microbial communities from Bellville, Georgia, United States - Xylem-PdKOR-R3 | ecosystem: Host-associated > Plants > Phyllosphere > Stem > Wood/Secondary xylem...
ATGTTTGTACAATAAATAGGGAAAAGAAGCTAACCTACTGACCCTCAAAACAAGAAATAAATACTAGATATGAAAGTATCCTACACTAATCTAAAAAGCAATAATCTAGAAAATCTGGATAGTTAATACCAGATTTTTTTTTCTAAACCATATATACTAAGATTTTTCTAAGATCCTAACTGATTTTGATACTGATTTCTACACAATGCAATACCAGAACTTCAGATCTTTGACTGATGATGAGTTTGATACTTTGATTTGGATTGCTTGCAGGAAAATCTAGATAGAAGTTACAGGACAACGTCTTCATTTAAAGGAGAACTTCGGACAGGCACCCAATCAGCTCCACTTTTTGCTGAAACTACATCTGATCCAGCTGGAAAAACAAAAAAACTGACGCCATCATCCACACGAAAGCTCAACACTTACGTTTTGCCTACCCCAGCGGACCCTAAGAATTCAAATCCTACAGGATCTGGTAGCCCAGTTTCTGGAACACTAAAGACAAGTTTGAGCAGACGCACGCCCAATTTGTGGCATTCATCCCCTCTCGAACAAAAAAAATTTGAGAAGTTATTAGGAGTTGAAATGTCTAACAAACCCACTACTAAAAATTCAGAGTCAGTAATCAAGGAGAGCAACAACAACCGCGCATCCACCCGATTACCCCCTCCTCTAGCTGATGGACACCTGTTTTCACGGCTTGAACCATTGGCTGCTTTTGATTCTAAGAAAACCAGAAGATATGCCTTTTCTGGTCCTATTACAAGCAAGCCATTGTCTACCAAGCCGGTCTCAGCAGAACATCCCCAATTATTCTCTGGACCCCTTCTGCGAAATCCAGCGACTCAATTATTATCACCTCCTAAAGTGTCTCCAATAATATCACCAAAAGTATCTCCTAGTGCTTCCCCTACTTTTGTGTCCCCGCCCAAAATCAGTGAGTTGCATGAGCTTCCTAGACCCCCACTCAGTTCAACCTCCAAGTCTCCAAGGGCTGAAGGTTTGGTTGGTCATTCAACCCCATTGTTGCCCAAAGGTCGCATGCATCCTGGAACAAGAAAAACACCAGCGTCAAATGTAGCATCTCAACTGCCCACACCTTCTCAAGTTGTCACTCGCAGTTTTTCAATACCCTCTAGAAGTCGTAGAATAATGGTCGCTCAGAGTTCAGGGATTGTTGAGGATGTTGCCTCACCTCCTCTAACCCCGATATCTTTATGTAACAACTACCCATCATCCACCGGTTCCCATACTGTCAATCAGACGGTTCAAATCAGAGGTAATTCATAATCCAATGCGTTTGTATGGTTGTCTAGTTTAGGGTATTTTATACTCGCACATCACCATCAAACTGATTTAGTTACTTTTGTGGATCACATAAAACCGTTCTTATACTAGCGGAAGTCCAAATGAGAACAAGTTGTATGCTTTTGAGAAACTGCTTCATATATTTTTTCATCAGCTGTCATTTTTCTTCTAAATAATTCATGGAGGATACATAATTTGAGTTATTTAGCCACAGGTATATGCACCCAGTGTGAAATGAAGTTGGTTTTTAATGCATGCATCCTCATGCTTCCCAGCTTTGTTTTGTTTTATGTGGTGTTATTTCTAAATATCAGTACATTTGGTGTCTGCAGGTGCCGATTGATTCTATAATTTTGTAGCAATAGCTTTGCTTCAGATTCAGCAACCAAAAGCTGAGCTCAGAAGATTCTCTCCTCATTTGGTACAGGTGTAGATCTGTAAATATAATCCTTGTCTATTGTTTTTATATATGTTTGCATGTTTATCTTTGTTAATCGAGTCCTTATTCCTTACCGATGAGCACTTGGAATGAACCAATTAAGTGATTGGCTCAGGGTTTCATCGGTGACAAAATTTTGCTCTCCTTGGATTTAATAGGCAAATTCCATTTATTTTCCTTTTGGTTTAAGTTGATGGGGGTGACTCGTAGCCCTATCATCTGTAAATTTGTATGAAAGTAAAAAAAGAGAGAAAAAAGGGTAAATTACACTAACCCCCCTGGAGTATAAAGGAATTACAAGCACTATGCAAACCTTTTAGTATTTGACACCAACCTCCCTGATATTTCATATGATATATCAACAACCCCCCTTTCATCCTAGTCTGTTAAGAATTTAAAAACGACGTCTGATGTCATTATCCAGTAAACAACTTCAATTCCAAAAATAACCATATCTAGTGCCTAAACCATCACTAATCCAAAATCCAGAGACCCAGCGCCGCTTCCTGTGCATCATCATCTCAACCCACTTCCGCCTTTGCATCATCTCAACCTCTAACTCGGAGGCACAGTTAAAAAAATGAAGCTCAAGAGCTGTCCTGTGCAAATATCAAATTACTCCTGATCTCATACAATATTAACTAAAAAAACATAATAAAAAGACAAAAACTTTTCAATCTTAGCTAAAGATTATTCGAGTTAGAAGACACTTAAGTAACCATGCTGTTCATAGAATAAAGAAAAACCAAAAACACCCCTGATCGTGCAGCCAAGGGAAGTAAACATCCGAGAGTATTATTGATATTACACTATATTAATAAAAGTTTTAAAAAACTATCTACCCTCATCTAATCTTGTAATACCAGATGTGTTCTATGAAAAATATTATATTATCCATTACTCTTGAGTGCATGTTATAAGATTTAAATTGTGAAGGACAAAATGACCAAAATATGACTTGAATCCAAGTATTTCTCCTCACAGTGCACAGGAGAAAGCTGAGCTCGTTTAGTTTTTTTTTTTTGTAATGTATGAGATGGAGATGGCTCAAATGGATTTAAAGGTGTCGTTTATATATATAGATCTTGATGGCAAGTGGTCGATTTGGGAAATAACTTCATTTCTGTATAAGTTGATTTTGAAATCTTTGGTCTTTCGTGGGGCAATGAATTCGATCCTTGTGATGCTATGCACAGTTCCATGTGTTGAATATATATATGGTTTCTTCATGAAAGATTCCACCATTTTAGAATTTCCAGTAATCCATTAAAGTCTGGGTTCGACTTCGTTGTTAGTACTGTCCCTTTTGAAGGAACTTCGCATTTCACCCCCAGCATGATGGACATATCCGAAGCTGTGAACAGAGCATACGACGTACGTTTTTTTCTTTTCTCGATAAATGCCATGTAAGAATGGTACTTAAAAGCTACTTTTAAGAGGCATCATCTTTGAAAAGAAACGGATTGAAGCTATTCAACGTTAGCACCCACAAAGGACAAGTACTGCATGCCATAGATCATTCCTGAGATCCGTGTTGACCAAGGACTTTGGCAAAACCTGTTTGAAACAATATTGCTGGAGTCATATCCCTGTCCTAAAGTAAGGATCAGTTCGCATAGAGTTGAGTTGTCTAGTGGATCGCTAACTGGACAGATCATCTTACATCTTACATTTTGTATTATGTTTTCTTGGGTGGTGTGTCGTTGTCCCAAAGCAATCATGTTCCACAATGTTCCTTGACTTGCCAAAGATTTTTTTTTTTTGTTAAAAAAAACCTCCATTAACATGAAGGCATGGTTTCCCCCTCCTTATCTGTACGCCATCTCGTCGACATCGATCATCAAGGAGTTGACTATATGTATTCTCGATAATATATTGCCATTAACTGAAGGCTGAAAGTGACTGCAAGATATGGTGACTACTGGAGATTCTTCTCTTAATTAACATAAACATAATTTCTTGGTATAGGACTTTAATAAGAAACATCTAATAATTAACTATAGGAGTAAACAAACATACAACCCTTGCCATATATTGAGTTAATATATGGAATTAGGTAACTAGCTGCCTCTTAGTGGTCTGTCATTTACAACTTCCAGCAGCATTGTATCTCACAAATCCCACCAGTTCTGGTCCTTCCAGTCTTGAGTTATTCACAAAACTGCTTCAAACAACCAGCAACAAAGAGCCCACCATGAAAGAAAAAAAACAATTAAAAGACGTTCAAACAAAGAAATTAAATGAAAGCTTTTGATACCAAGGAATTAGTCTGGTTACCTTTCCTCTGTCAACTTGGAGAAAGAACCTGAGGTAGGAATGGTGCCGCATAAATCATTGTTTGATACGTCACTGCATACAAAACAGATTACATTGTTACAGGAGCAAGAGATTGTGTAGAAGAAGAAAGGTATTTTGGGGATCACAAAGAAGGCTCACAGGATCTTTAGGCTCTCCAATTTGGTAAGTTCTCTTGGTATCCTTCCAGTCAGTCTGTTGCCGTTCAGTCTCCTGCATGGAAATTACGTGACACACAGGCAAAATATACCAACAGCAATACGTTAGCAAGGTAGTAATGAAAGTGAAAAGGAACTGACAACATTAATGACGACCATGCTCTTGATTCTGATCAAGCATATCGGTAAATGAATTTGCAGCCAATTAAAATTAATACAGATGAGAGAACGCTTACAGGAATTTAAGATTGGATAGCTTAGAAAGTGAAGCAGGAATGGTCCCAGTGAGGTTATTGTGGTACAGATCCAAGCTCACAAGACTCTTCAGGTTTCCAATCTCCCTTGGTATAGGACCCACTAGTTCATTCATGTACAGTTCCCTACACAGGGAACATAAATCACTTCAAATTTAATACCAGTATCCCACCAGTGTCCATATGATCACAAGGCCACCAGATGTTAGGCAAGGTAGATACTATATCGTGAATGTTGTGATGATCTAGTCCATAATAAATTACGAACAAACTCATCTCTTAATCAAGAAAACTATCAACCCAATTTCTAGTTTTCTTACAACGAATCAAAAAAGCTAACGCTTTTAGCAATGATTAAGGTATCAAAGCACGGGCTTCTTTTCCATTCAAATCAATGAAACAACAAACAGTTGCATCCTTAATCTGTGTAATTAAGAAAATGAAAGAAGGTGCTGGCGTTGCCAAGGCAGCTTTAAATTCTATAGATAATGTGAAATGCTTACAGATACTGAAGATGCACGAGCTTCCCCAACTCAGGAACTAGATTGCCCGAAAGCTTTGCATTTCCAAGGTCTCTGCAACAACCAATATTTTACTCGCCATTAATTTATTGCTCCTATAGTTTTGTTTGAGTTAATTAATTCGGTGACAATCAAACAAATGATTATTCCTGTCGTGTTAATTATTATTTCCATAGGAATTAATTAAAAAAACACAAATAAAAAAAATTCCTTAACAGCCATGGGTAAATTAAGGTCAATATATTTGCATACAAAGAGATGAAATACAGTGTATGATTCAAACACCGAAGGGGCAAAATTTATTCTACTCTTGAATTTACATGTGCATGTATATACATAATTACAAATATTGTCATGCTTTTTCTCTCTGCCTTCTCCTTTATTATTACATCAGAGTCACACAATCTGTTTCAAAGATTTTGAGTTGTGAAAAAGAACAAAAATCAAGGATATCGTACTATAATAATCTTTAAACATCATGTTTGAGAAGGTCGTCCGTCCTTGAGATTATCATGTACAAATATACGAGATGCATGCGTGGAAATTAATTGAATATGGTCAGAAGTCGGGCTTGTATCTCGTGCCTAATTAGATTTCCTGGTGGATTAACTAAAGTAATTGGATACTTGGCTATTTATAGGATAAATAATGGTTTTGACAAGCAAGAAAGTTGGCGATAATTTTTCTTGACATAACAGCCAGACAAACACAAACTACAAACTTAAGCATACATGCACAAAGGGTCAAATAAAATGTAACAAAATAAAACAACAAGAACAAGAACAAGAAGAAACATGATGCTGGAAGATTAGTATATAGTAAGATGCTTACAGTCGGGTAACCCGATTATCACCGTCACAAGTAACGTGGAACCAAGTACATGGATCTGTCAGGGTTGGATCCCAGCTCTGGAGAACATGTCCTGGATCCTTCACTGCTCTCCTCAAAGCGTACAAAGCATCCCCTAGTTCATGGATTAAAGAAAAAAAATCAAGAAAGCTACCAAAAAAATTTCATTTAGCTAGTTCGACTATACTAGGTACTGTCGATGAAAAATGAAAACGAGAAAGAAAAGAAAAACCCATGTGTACCTTCCAAATTTGCATTTGTAGGTGACTGAATGGTTGATAGAAGAAAAAGAACAAGAAGATGAAACGCGGTGCTGCTTGCCATTTAGAGAACTTTAGGCCTTGGGTAAAGAGTCAAGATGCTTATGGCACTTTTACAGAGCAATATGGAGAGAGGGAGAGTAAAGAGTTTCAGGATGTTTGTTTAAATAATGGAAGCGCAACGAAAGCAGCATTTGTTGGGGAATTTATAGAGCTCATCAAAGAGTTTGGTTACTGTGCATTTTTTATTTTAAAAAAGAAGTTTTCTCCCGGTCAAATTGTAAGAAAAACAAACACCCTCGATTTTATCCAAAAAAACAAATTACCTCCTCAAACAAAACAATCTCTGATTTTCATCCTAAACAATATGATTAATTGAAAATACCATTTCCATTAGGGTTTTCATTGAGAATGGATTATAGGCTTTTCTATTAATTTTTATTATTCAGGGGCAACTTCACGAAAAATCAAGAACTTTTTTATTCAAAAGCAAAGAAGATAATAGGTAGAGTTTGATTTATAATATCAGGCTTAATATATAGTGCGTCATCCTCTCTTTTTATATATAAATAGAATTACATACAGAATGTAAGGTAAATCATACTAAGTATAATTTCATATAACAACCCTAAATTCAAGAATTTAAAATTCAATAAAAAAATCAATTAAACTTCTTAATAACTTGTTCAAATAAGCTTAAAACACTTTGCCTAATATGCACTTTAAAAACTAACCAGCCAAGATTTCTCCAAGCTTTCTCCTTTTTCCTTCACCCTCTTAATTTCCTCTCTCTTTCTTTCTCATCATTAATCTTTCTAATTTTCAATGATTAAGTGTTTATAATAACACATTCTCACATTTTTTTCTCTAATATTTAGTTTTCATTAGGTTTTAAAATGATCAAGCTTAATAGAAATGAAGAACTTTTTTTCCTCACCTTTTCTCTTTACAAGCCCCCCCCCCCCACACACACACACGAATTTTGTTAATTCCCAATATGTCTCTCATTTACACTCTTTTATGTTTCTCGAGTAATATTTTCCAGATTTTATAGTCTGTTTATACCAAATTTAAGCTGAGCTATTTTGAATTTCGTTGAATTATATCCTAGTACCTTTTGTTCCTTATAGATCACTTCTATTTATTTTTTATTCGTGTTTCTGTATTTCTTATTTTTCATCCATTTTTATATTTTTACTTTTAAAATTATCACATAACCATTTTATTTTAAATTCTTAAAATCCATTACCATCCTCCCTATGCAAATATTCAATTTACTTAACATAATATTTACTTCACTATTCTTATAGATCTTATCTAGGGTTTACATCCTATTCTAACCTACTTTTAAAATAACATACATGAAGTTTAAAATCTTTAAGAACTCATCTCAATCTACTTAATGTCTCCATATTTATTTTCTAATTAACTCATTTTAATCTTGGGCTAAAATTTAAAATTTTAATAATACCGAGAAATTCAGGCTGGGGGTTTACACCATTAGCTAAAACCTTGTATTCAGCTTTGGTAGAGAAACGAACAACAATACGTTGCTTGCTAGACTTTCAAGAAATAACAGTATTGCCAAAATACACAAGGTAAGCACCAGTGAAATTATGATCATCAACATTACCAGGCCGATCAACATTAGTAAAACCGTAGAGAGACAACAAGGAACAATGAGTGATGTGCAAACCATAAAAAGTCATACCTTTCAGATACCTCAAAACACGTTTAACCACAACCCAATAACCTTCTATAAGAACATGTATAAAATGACATATTTTATTCACAGTATAACATATATGTGGCCTAGTAAAGGTTAGATATTGAAGATCACCAATAATTTGTCAAAATTGAGTGGAATAAGAAAACAAATCACTAGACTACAAACTTAACTTAGATGAATAATACCTTGTTTAAAAGATGATGTACCTACTCTATAAAGAATATCAATAACATACTTATGTTGACTAAGCATGAGACTCATATTGGTAAGTGTAACCTCAATCCCCAAGAAATGCATAACCTAAATCCTAAAATTTAAACTCTAAGCTCAGCAAAATGATTAGGCATTGAAGCAAAATGAAGTTACTTTGAGTAAGTAAAATGTCATTAATATAAATAAAAAGAGAAAAGATTTCATAGCCCACAAATAAGATGAACATAGATGCATCAACCTTGGAAGTATAAAAGCCAATAGAGAGAAGATAATCACTCAAATTTATATACCAAGCTTGAGGGGCTTGTTTCAAGTCTTAGAGAGATTTGTGAAGCTGACAGACATGAAAGAAAAGAAATGATATGCAAAACCCGAGGGCTTGTCCATATAAACCTCCTCCCAAAAGGTTCCATTTAGGAAAACATTATGAACATCGATTTGACAGATCTGCCAACCTTTAGAAACTATAATAGTTAGCATTAACCGAATGGTGGTGGGTATAACCATGAGATTGAAAATTTCTGAGTAATTAATACCTTTTTTTTTAGTAAAACCTCTATCAACTAAACAAGCTTTATATCGTTTAACACCATCATAAACTCGACTTTTAATTTTATACACCAACAGGCTGCTAACCATATTTATAAAAGGATGAAATGAAACTAGTGACCAACTACTATTACCGTGTAAAACATTAATTTCAAATTACATAGCATGATGCCAGCACACAAATTGGTTGGCTTTTTCAAAAGTAAGAGGTTCATGGTTAGGAGTGGAAATTACCTGTATTTTAGATGATACTGGTGAGGTTGAGATGAGGCTCAGATGGGCTGCTCTATTCTATCAAGGATGCAAAACCATAGGATGCATTCAAGGTGCTGGAATGATAAAAAATGGAAGGGAAATCAAAGGTTGTGGAATAGAATAATTGGACAGATCAATAACCAAATCTAAGCCAGGAGATGAGATAGTCGAGGGGCTAGAAGGTGGTGTACCTGAATCTAAAATTGTATGTGCATCAACATCAAAAGAGGCAAACACTAACAATCCTACAGGTGCAGAAGCTGAACTTAGAAAATGATTCATAGACAAAGATACATGTACTGATAGAGGAATAAAGTTAGAGGGAACGATGGAAAGATTATGAGAGAAACGGATTATGCAAAGTGGTGATAAAGAAGATGCCAAGAAGTGAGCCAGAGATGGTAAGGTGGTAATGTGGTGTGTTGTAGGTCTGCATAAGAGAGTTGGCTTTATGTTTAGAGTCAACAAATGAAAATTAATGTTCATGAAATCAAACATGACGAGAAATGTAAATTAATTTAGATGACAAGTTAAAACAACGACCCTAAATGAGAAGAACTATAGCCTTCTACACACATAAGATTGAGCAGTAATCTAACTTGTGAGCATTGTATGAATGAAAAAAACAAAAACAAAATCACCCAAAGTACAAAAAAACCATAATATAGTGTACAATGAAACAAATATTCAAATGGTTATTTATTGTGCTAGATATAAGTAGGCATACGATTAATTAGATACATAAAGGTTTCATATGCATAACTCTAAAATTTTAAAGGTGTTTTACATTGACCAAGAATAGTAAGACCAGTTTCAATGATATGCTTGTGTCGATGTTTATGAGTATGTGGACAAGTTAAACGATGGTGACTACCAATGGTTAAAAAAAAGGTACGTAATTTTTATACTCACCATCCTAGTCTATTTGGACAGATTTTATTTTGCTAGAGAATTACCTTTCAACTTAAACATGGAATTGGTGAAAAACATTTATGACATCAAATTTTGCAACTCGAGGAAAAAACCGTATATATATATATAAGCATATAAAAAATAAAAAAAAGAATCAAAAGAAAACATAGGACCAGGTCCGCAAATATCATTAAAAATTAATTCAAAACGAGTATAAATTTTGTGACTAGTAAGCCCCAATGACAAACGCGATAATTTTTTTAATGAACATATTTGACATTGAAAATCAAAGTATTAAGAATTATAAATAAACTTTTTATTTAATGCTAATAGACTCAAAATACATGAACTATAATGACCCAACAGATGATGCCAGATATCAGCAGAGGTAGACACACTAGCAAACTAAAAAGCTTGAGCATAAATGTTGTGAAAGACTCGGATAGAACATAGAGACCATCTTTACTTTGACAGGAAAGAAACACTTCATTGGTTATTAGGTCCTTAACATAGAAAACAAATGAGTGAAATTAAAAAAAATGGATTTTCACAACAAAATTGTTGAATAGATAGTAATGGTTTTTTTTTTTTAACTTGAGGCATATATAGAACATTAAACAAAGTAAATATGTGTTTTGGTGTATGTATTGTAGTATGAGTTGTGTTAGATATGATGAGTCCCTTACTATCACCGACATGCAATTGATCATTACCAAGATAAGATTTTGAACCCGTTATGCTCAAAATGTTAGGAGTAACATGTTAATTTGCACATATGTCAGAAAACCAAGTAATGAAATTTGCTATTGGAGCATCACTCAAAGATAAATTTGCAGTAACTTTGTTCCCATGAGTGACTAACTGGGAATAATACTAGGCAGAATGACCAAAACCATAACAAAGCTAACACATAACCTATTGTGTGTGAGACCATTGATTCTGTTAAGGATTATGATTGTTTTGCTACTTCCAATTACTCCTATTATAACCACTATTCCCATGGTACTGTTACCTTTTACCACCACTGTTAACCAAATAAAAGTTCTTCCCAGTACCAGCAAATGTGTTTTGGTTGTTCCTCCATCCATCACGATTACAACCTCTACAATGATGTGTGTTATAATCGCTGTCATTTTAACCATAATATATACATTGAGCAAAAAAGGTCGAAGAAGCCTGTGTTGATGTAGGCAGTAGAAGTGCAGCAGTAACAAAAGAGTAAAAAAAGCTCTTATAGAGAAATTTACGTGTAAGAAGGTGACTGTGCAACTCGAAATAGGGAAGAGGCTCAACTGTAATGGACAAACTAGTCACCAAATCTCTTAATTCACCACGAAATCCTTTGAAAACATATAAATTGAAGTCTTCAAGGGAAATAAGCTGGCTCGTTGCTGCCAATTCACGAAACATAGACTTAGCTTTTTATAAATAACCAATGATAGTGTCATTACCCTAGCAAAGTTCTTGGAAGAAACCATGAAGTTACATAATTTTAGAATTGGATGGACAAACAAGAGCTTGTTCAAAAGTTCTCCAAACACTGGACGAGGTTTGGCAATCAACCACAAGGTGTAAAACATCTATAGACAAAAAAGAAAAAAGAGAACTTAGGATGCGTTGATCTTGTAGTTTTCAAGAGAGAAAAGTTGGATTAGTCACCAAAGCAGAACTGTCAGAACCAACAGGAGGAAGGAATTGAGAAGCAGCATATGGAAACAAACCATCAACTAAAGGAAAAACTCCTTGATCGATGAGATAGGGTTTCATATGCATCTTTTAATAGAGATAATTTGTGTTGGTTAATTTCAACAAGATAACCTGCTTCCTGTTGGAGAGAGGAATAACAATACTGAGAGGACTGTCAGTGTTGGTAGCAGTAGCAAAGGGAGGGAAAATAACAATTGCTACAACAAAGATGAAGAAAGAAATTAGTGGGGTTGTTGCTACAAATGGTGGTGCCAATAGAGGTAGTATCAATTGAAAAATAAATTTGTTAAGATAGCGATTTTAATACCAAGTTAAAGAAAATAATAGGTTGAGGCTCAACATATTATAATACCCATGCGCTCTATATATAAATAAGACTACATAAAAAATATAAAATAGATCATACTTCACATAATAAAACTAAATAAGGTAAGTACTACAATATATCGTATAATTTAGCATTTTCTATACTATTCAAAACATAGTTTTTAGACCCGGCCCGATCCAAGGTCCGGGTTCCAGGTTTTGACTGGGTCGCCCGGTTCAATTATTTTTTTAAATCAAAACAATGTCGTTTTAGTAAAAAAAAACTCAACGGGTTGCAACCGGATTTTTGACCGGGTCTTGCCGAGTCAATCCGCTGGGTCACATCGGGTTTTTTCTCTTTTTTTCTTTAACCCGATCCGTTTCTTGCCTCAGATCGGCCGGGTCCTAGGTTGACCTGCCGAGCCGACCGGGTTTCAAAACTATGACTCAAATGGTGCTTGTTTTTGAATTAAAGTTCGGGGGGGCTTTTTATAATTTGGCCTATTCTCCCATGCAAAGCCTGAAGAGGCGGGTCTCTCTCGTCTATTGTTAAGTTTGTCTCATGCTGCCAAAGTCCTTGCACGTTCTAAACTACCCTTACTCATTCACTACCTGGACGATCCTGTCCAAATTACCTTTACAGTCTGTGTATATATTCCCATTCCTTTTCAGCCATTGCTGGCCATGTCAGAAGTTAGAAGCGTAGGGGAGTAGGAGTAGCAAAAGAGCAAGTAAAACAAGAGTAGTCCCGTTCACTCAGGACCCCTGTATGGTCCTCATCATATGTGACTGGACACTGACATTCTATAAGGGCATACTTTATCAAATAAAAGACAAACATATGATCATTACAAATTCAAACAAGTTAGAACTCCACTAATCCGTTAATATCTTGCATTTGGATTCATCATGAGGAATTTTCGATTTGAAGTTCCACAAAATATGGTTGAAAGAAGCAAAAATGCAGGTGTGGTGCTCACTAGTCAAGCAGCAATGATAATCACAAGTCAGATTTCTCTTTTAACTATCATCAAGTAAGTAATAGTAATTAACAATTACTTTTGTAATTGGATCAAATTCAAGCACCAAGCAGTTTTTTTAATACTGTGTAGTGGTAATCATATACAAACGACAGTAGTCATAGAGATTGCAGAGTTTTGCGTGCATGCAGTATCGGATGGAGGGAAACCGGCTAACCTGTTTGTACATGAGGGCCAAAACAGGATAAAAGAGAATATTTGAGACTCATCAAGCTTGTCCATTTCCCACTTTCAAGTTTCAAGTTCCCCAAGCATGAGAAAAAAATACATATCTAAAGCATGACTTTATTTATTTATTTATTTATTATTATTATAATATATGTGTGTGTGTGTGTGTGTGTGTGTGTGTTATACACTTCTTTTTATGCGTATCTTAGAAGTATTAAAAATACGGATATGGGCAAGTCTGAACGGCATAAGCATAAGAGAATAATATCACCTGGAAATATATATATATATATATATATATATATATATATGTTGTGGTCGAGAAAACGTTTACTACATATTTATTTACTGTTTTCCTCTAATTGCTTCAATAATATTATAATGTGTCCTAAGAACTTAAATATATACTGTAGATTCGGCACTGGAAGGACCAATTTAAAAGAAGTAGAGTACTCACAATTTACTAATGGCAAAAGAAGCATCACTCGAGTACTTATAAGTCAACCAGCTGGGAGGAGATTCGTTGGCTCTCAAGCATTTCTTTCTTCTTCGTTTTTCTTTCTTTTTTAATTCAGCAGTCATGTCACATAATTAAAGGTGCTGCATACGAGTAAAATTTGGTCTTTGGATATTTACACATGTATGGTCATATGTATGGGACTTAATGACCCTTCCTCGCATTATTTGGAAAAGTTTCAAATAGCTCATAACATTGTTTTGAGTTGTAGAATAATCAATTGGAGTCTAAACCAATTGTCAGATGACGAAATTGGAAAATCTTTTAAGGATGATGTGTTTTTTTTTCACCACGTAATGGATGATATCATAATTATAAGAACTGGTATGGATTTGCAAGTTAAAATAGTAATTTATTATCTAGGCTTGGTCCAGATCAAGTTAATTTTTTAAAAAAATTATATTAAAATATTATTGTTTTGATTTTAAAAAAAAACAAGAATATCACCCTCTAAAATTAGATTAATTTCTTAATTTGTGACTTGATTTTTGAATTAAATTGACCCTCAAGTCAACTTTTATTAGCATGAATAATACGTAATTACTATTAAAGATTGAGATGTAGAAAAATTTGCAAAACAAGTCTCTCTTATGGGCTAGGTAGCTCTTCGATAATTAAGTTAATGTATGGAGGAGAAATGGTGACTAAAAAAGCTAATTAGATTATGCAAAGTACTAAACAATAAATTTTAAGATGTAGGATAGAAGAAGAGAGAGTATATGATCCTCTAAACTCTAAGCTCCGGACTTGTTTATATAAATGCATGTTTTGTCTTCTTGCATAATAACAGGGGTAAAATTGCATGTTTAATTTGTCTTCTTATAAAATTGATGTGCTATCTATATTTGTGGTTAGTAGAAAGTTGTGCTCTCCGAGTTTATGATTAGAATAATTATATATGTGTGTGTGTTTTCTCTCTCTCACCCCCCATTTGAGACCTAATCATCTAAAGCTTATCCTGGACAATTAACATCAAAGCAAAAACATTTCATATTGTTTCCGAATTAAAATCATTGCAATCTACTTCGTGCTTCTTTGCAAATGTCCCAACAATCCTTTCTAACATCCGAAAAGATTTGCTAAACAAAAATCAAATGATCTCAGCAGTATTAGTAATTTTCGAAGGATGGCCTTTCCAATATTGTTTCTTTTCTATTTTCATCACGGTTATTATCCTGGAAGTAAAGTGTTGCTTGAGTTGGAAAGGCACCGAGACGATGCAGCTAGCAAGGAGGAGCTGGTGGGAAATGTGTGATTGTTGGCATGTGAGACTCGTCTTTTAAAGTTTGAAATAATTGTTCGTTTGGGGGTCCATGATTAGTGTTCGAGTCTTTTGACTTACTGATTCATAGTTGATCTTCACATGCATGGTAGGGTTTCCTTTAACCAGTCACTAGCTAGATACATATTAGTGGAAGAGACACTAGAGAACAGCTTTGTACATATGCAGGATTAGATATAAGATTGAACCTTTCTCCTTAAAAGGAGTGACTTGACTAAGCCTAGCACTACACCATTGCACCTCCTTCCCTCCTTCCCCACCTCCCCCCCCCCCCCCCCCCCCCCCCCCCTCTCTTTTCCTTCCTGTTTTTGCTTTCATGATGGGAATGGGAAAAGTTGGAACAAATGTTAAAAGATTATGTTGGTCTTATGCTTCTTCAAACGGAAAAGATTTCCATACGGACCATTGAGAGTTTAATCAAGAAAAGACGAATCTCTTTGGTGTCCACCCTCCTCTTATCAACAATAAGTCGTTTTTAGTGGGGATTGATGCTAAACAGTAATTTTAATCCAGAAACTTAAATTTTAAAATGATTTATATTCAATTCTTTTATTTATCTCTTCAAGTATATGTATTTTAAGCTTGACATATATCCAAACTATCTTACACTAATTTAATTTTTAATTAGAAAAGAATAGATGTTTTATATAAACACAAACAACTTATTGCTGATTGACCTCTTGATTAGTTCTAGATATAAAATAGAGACCAATTTGAGGTAGCTCCTTCCAAGAAAATCATGATCAATGACCTCTCATGTCTCCAGTTTGAATTGATGCTACGTCAAGATAACGAGATAATGATGAGACAAATAACGAGATAATAAAATCTTTTAATTTTTTGTTTGCCTCGTCAATACTAGCCTCCTAATCTTCATAGAGAACATAAAATGTAGCATATTACTCTGTTAAAATTTCGGTCTGATATAAGAACTAAATAAAAAAAATTATGTTTATTTTTATTAGAAAATTAACTACGTTCAAATTTCTTTTTAGACGGGCCCCGTGTTAAATACAAAGTAGCAACTTCAAGCACAATAGAATAATAAATATTCTTGAAATTCAAAAGAAAATCAATTCAGAAAATTGGCAAAATATATATTTAATGCAAAAGCGAGGCAATAAGTCTTGAATTAAATAATGTCTTGGCCCCATGGAAAAGATGAATTCACCATGATAAGCTAGCTTGCATAAAGGACGAATTGGGGGTCAAATATCTTTTTAGTTTGAATAATGTTAACGATAAAGCAAACAAGTTCCAGCTGCTTTTCATTCTTTCCATCTCCTTTTTCCCTCTGTACTCAAATTCAATCACTATCTTTTTAAAGCTTCATTTATCCTTGTTAAGTACTTTTGGTTGGTGTTTTGGGGTCGTCCAGATCAGCAACCTCATTCGGCCTTCATGATACGTTGAGAACCATTTGTTTCGTTTATCACGAAATTATTAGGTCGATTTTAATTACAACAGCTAGCTGCTCATGGTGGCAGTCAATTTTGCCTGTTGACTAGGATCGGGTTTTGAACATTCAGTCAGTTGAATCTTATAACTATAACAATGCTTCTATTTCCCGTTGTTCAAAACCATTCTCCACCGATTTCCATAATCATTTTCATAGTGTTGTGTAATTTCTTGATATACCAAAGCCACAAATTGCGCCATCAGTTGAAAGACACGAGAATGAAAGAAAATAAAGTCATTGAACCACAGCGTGAATTCAGCTTTTGAAAATAAAATCCTATCTTTTACAGTTGTAAATCAAATGGTAATTATTAATTGAACAAAATTATATAAATAAAACTAAGACACAAGTTATTGGTTTAATTAGTAATTCAAATAATATGATAAAAAAATACAATAATAATAAATAAACAAACAATGAAAAAAAAAAAGTAAGTAACAAGAACCCAATCTTAGCCAACTTGGATTATTAAACAAATTAATAACAAAGGAAAACATTGAAAAAAATTAAAAAAACAACAAAAAAAAGCTCATTAAACCGGGTTAACGATTAAACTTTGTGACAATAGATATAAAATTGAGATAATCTCATAGAAAGAGAAGCAGGAAAAAAAATTGAGATTAATTCCTAATAAAAATGAGAACACGATAACTTTACTAAAAAAAAAAGTGAAGCTCAATTTCTAGAAAATTAATAAAATGTATTGAAGGAAAAAAAAATCAAGAAAAAATATAATTTAAAAAAGGTAAAAAAAAAAAACTTGATTTGAGCCTTCCTGGGTTAATCTCTGACCTAGTTGTAATACTGTGGTGATCGAGTTTGAAAGCAAATTGAATGATATCATGAAGCTCAATTATTGAAAAACTTAATGTTGAAGGATGAAAATGATAAAAATAAATTTAATTAAAAAAAGCAATGGAAAAGAAATATAAGTCAATTCAGGTTAACCCGCAAACCACGCAACTATGAAAATCATGAAATCCTTGAACCAAGTTCAATCAAAAAGCTTAATTCACAACCAATTTAATTTTAAAAGATGAAATTATAAAAAAAAAATATCAATTTAAAAAATTTATCAAAGAAAAAAATTAACAATAAAAAGAAAGGAGATCCAATTTGATTAGAAAAAACTCGATAATGAAATTATATATAAAAATGATCGGGATAACCCAATAGAAAGAAAAAAAAATGTATGAAGACCAATTTCTAATAAATCAAATGTTAAAGGATAAAATTAAAATCATTAATTTAAAAAAAAGATAATAAAAAAGGTCAATCCACGTTAACCTATGAAACCGGTAACTCTAGCCATGAACCTAGGATTTACCTCATAGAAACAAGAAAAAAAATGTTAGTTAATTCGAATTAACTCACAAACCCCATGATCATGGCACAAGATCGGGATAACCAAGTAAAAAAAAAAGTAGGAAAACTAATTTCAAATAAATTAAATGTTGAAGAATAAAATTGAAACAAATCAATTTAAAAAAAGGACCCAAAAAAACAAAAATCAACTCATGTTAACCTTCTAAACCAAGGATTTTGGTCATAAACCCGAGACTAAACCTATAGAAGGCAAAACGTAAAAAAACAATAATGAAAAACTCTAAAAAAATGTCATAAAATAAATAAACAATAGCTTTTAAGAAGAAGAAAAAAAAAGAAGCCAACTTGGGCAAACCTCCTAAATCCGATCTAATCTCTAAAATTCGCAACTCGTGAAATTCTGAACTAGATTCAATTAAGAAGCTTAATTCCCAATCAATTTAATTTTGAAAGATGAAATCGTGAAAAAATTTCAATTTAAAAAACTTACCAAAAAATAGCAACAAAAAGAATGGGGACAAAATAAGAAAGAAAGAAAGAAATCATTGTAGAATGAAATTGTAAAAAAAAAAATCTAAAAAATGATAGCAAACAAAATAAATAGCGATTAAAAGAATGAGGACCAAATTTGAAAGAAAAAAATAAAATGGGTGAAATTAGAAAACAATTGTAATTTTATAGCTTATTAAAAATAAAATAAAAATAGTAATTAAAAGATTAGGGACCAAATCTGAAAGATTAAAAAATAATTATTAACGTCAATCCTCATGCATGTTATGTGCATATGCCTCCCTATTAAGTTGGGAGCGCTGAGACCTTTCATATATCATCCTAAAATGCAACGTCTGGTGGCCAAACAACCTCGCACGAGCTACTCGAACAACGCGAAAGGCATCCACAAGCTAGCTTGTGTTATACACGCATGCAATGTTTACTACCAGAAAACTGAAGAAAACCAACGGAATTACCGACGGAATTTTTTCGTCGGTAATAATTACCGACAGAAATAATTTCATCTCAAAATCTATCGGTATATACCGATGGCATAGATCCATCGGCGAAACGGTTGGTATATACCGATGAAAATATTTCGTCGGTATCTACCGACCGTTTTGCCGACGGGGTATATGTTTGTCTGGAAATATGCAACGGCGTGGTGACGTCAGACAATTTTACCGACGGAATAACCAAGGGATTCAAACTGAGATAGCCGTACAGTAACGTGGCACTGTCACCAATGGAATCACCAACGGAAGGAATCCATCAGTGATTCCATCAGAAAAAACCATTATATACCCATGCATCTGCCGACACTCTTCCTCTGTTTCTCCTCCTTCTTCTTTCCCATCCCACCTCTCCCCTCCCAAACTGCAGCCAACCAACCATCCCAACTCTCCACTATTCTCAACACGAGCACTCAAGTTTCTTATATCTTGTACGTGGTCACAATATCTGTTTCTTGTAGATTTTATCATTTTTTTGTAAGTAAATCTATCCTTTTTAGTTTTAATATTTAATTATGAATTTTATTGTTTTAGTTTATGTATTTTGTTAACATTTGTACTTGTTTAATTGTTATTTGTCAAAGAAAATTGGAGTATGAATGTATAATTTTGTAATTGTTATAGTTTGTTTAGATTTTGTCAAATTATATTTGTTTGTAAATTGTTGAATTTTTTTTTGAATTACACCGAATTAAATGTGTTGTGATGAAATAAATAATTAATAGCTTGTTTAACGAGTCTTGTTTAATTGTTATCAATTCTATTTTGAAGTTGTGATTTCTGTAAATTTATATATGTATAAATTTGTATGTATGAACATTGATAGTTGATAATTGATAATGAATATTTAACATAAGTGTTGTTTTAGTTTGTTGGATAATGTCGGGGAAAACCAATATTTTTGTTATGTTTTATAGAGGTTCGATAGAAGTCATGGATGATCGTTCTTGGATGTATCGGGACTCACCCCAAGAATTGCGGAGGATGGATTATTGTAACAGTGTCCAGGGTTTTATTAATTTCGCAACATCTATTCCGATGAATTTTACTGATAGCGATATTAGGTGTCCATGCAGGAAGTGTAAAAATTTAAAGTTTCTGCATCAAGATGTTGTAACAATGCATCTTCTAACCAAAGGGTTCATGGAGGATTACCTGTGTTGGTATGCTCATGGAGAACTATTTGTTCCTGATAAGAGCATGGAAGAACAGGTGGTTGGGTTAACTTCTAGTGCTAGCAACATACATGAAGTTGGAAATGAGAACAGTAATCCTTACAGGAATATGGTTATGGATGCAATGAGAATGAGTGAAGGTAATGTCAGGGAATGTCCAATCGTAGAAGAAGAACCTAATACAGATGCAGCAAGGTTTTTTGATCTGTTGAGAGATTCTGACGAACCATTATGGGATGGCTGCACGAACCACAGTAAATTATCAGTCGTAGCATAGGTGTTCACCATCAAGTCAGATCACTGGTTGAGTGAGGCCGGTTATGACAAGATTATTGAATGAGTGAGAAGCATTTTACCTGAAGGGAACAGGCTGAAAGAGAACTTCTATGCTGCCAAGTCCATGATGAAACCCCTCGGTTTAGGATACCAGAAAATTGATATATGCCCTAACTTCTGCATGTTATACTAC
>Ga0325402_1001281_pt1 | contig 20196 bp, 14 predicted proteins | sample PopdelMetagenome_22_FD_207212 | JGI IMG/M metagenome (GOLD analysis project Ga0325402, IMG submission 207212) | Populus deltoides microbial communities from Bellville, Georgia, United States - Xylem-PdKOR-R3 | ecosystem: Host-associated > Plants > Phyllosphere > Stem > Wood/Secondary xylem...
AACACTCTTGTGAACCAAGGAATGCCTTTAATCTGATGCACCAACTATCATAGTTGTCTTTGGTCAGCTTCGGGATGAGTGTTTGTGTACTTTCTATAGTCATTTTGCTCTTTGAATGACTATATCTACTTCTGGGAGTTGTATTTGGCTAAACGGACACTGTAGATCGATCCGGAATGGTTGAAATAGTCGGGAACCGGTCTGACATTGTTGAAACTGGGTCAGAAATAGGGTGAACCGGTCAAAACACCAATTCTGGGCGTCGGGCGGTTCGCTGGGTTGAACCGAGAATATTCTGCGGAATATTCTATCTGCTCGGCTGAGGCTACCAGCGGCTCGCCTTATCGGCTCGGCTTGAAAGGGAATATTCTAGGGAATATTCTTCGGCTCAACTGGAGGCGCGGCTTATGGCTCGGCTGGGCTCGGCTGAACGGCTCAAATATGGCGCGCGTGGACGGAACTCGTCTTCTTCCTCTGGAGCGCGTGGGTGCGACTGGGCTACAGTTTCCGGATCTTCAGATGGCGCGTGTGGGCTACCTCCGTCTCCGATCAAGCTGATTCTTGCGGCAGTGAGTTCGTATGGATGAGCTATACGCTTTGGAATGATCAAAACTTGTTTTTGACAACTTTGAAAATTCGGCTATCTCCCAAAACACTTCTGTTTTCTGACGAACGGGGCTCTGATACCAATTGTTGGTGGGAGAAACCACTGGTGGTGGCTTTGAAACACTCTGAGGGGATAAAACACATTGTTTTATTTCAACAAACAAGAAGCTTACAAACACAAAAAGCTTAATACACGCCCTCTCTCTTTCTCTCTAGTGTTTCTCTCCACACATAATAGCATAAGCTCAGCTTGCTATTTATACACGAATTCAAAATAAGATATTTCAACCTTTAAGTGTGAAGGCGGCTGGCGGCTGACGGCATACAGCTGGTGGCTGGGCGGTTGGTGGCTGGGCGGTGACAACTGGTGGCTGCCTTCCTTGACCTTCTAGATGGATTGAGTTTAATACAACAAACTCCCAATTTCATGATCAAGAACAAGCCGTTTTACTAAGACTGAAACAACACTGGCAATATCCGTTGTCTCTTGAGCAATGGACCCCATCAAGCTCCTCTCATTGTACTTGGCCAGGAGTAGTCTGCACCGATAACTCCATCACTCAGCTCCTTCTTGATAACAAGAATATCTCTGGAACAATCCCACCCTTTATTTCTGACCTTAAGAACCTCAAAGTTCTTAATTTTTCCAATAACAGCTTTATTGGAAGGTTCCCTGTAGCTGTCTACAACTTTTCCAAGTTAGAGATCTTAGACCTCTCTCAAAACTACTTTGTTGGCACCATTCCTGATGATATTGACAGTTTGTCTCGGCTCTCGTACATCAACCTCTGTGCTAATAACTTCACTGGCAACATTCCAGCAGCCATTGGGCGGATACCAGAGCTAAGAACTCTTTATCTTCATGATAATCTGTTTGATGGTACTTTCCCTCCAGAAATCGGAAACTTGTCCAAACTTGAAGAGCTATATATGGCTCACAATGGGTTTCTTCCATCAAAGTTGCCTTCCAGTTTCACCCTGCTGAAGAAACTGAGGGAATTGTGGATTTCTGAAGCGAATTTGATTGGCGAGATCCCACAAATGATTGGGGAAATGGTGGCACTGGAGCTCTTGGATTTATCACAGAATGAATTGACTGGGAGTATCCCAAACGGCTTGTTCATGTTGAAGAATTTGAAGTTTCTGTTTCTTCACAAGAACTTGCTATCTGGGCAGATCCCTCAGGTTGTTGAGGCTTTGAGGTCGATTGTCATCGATCTTTCATGGAACAATTTGAATGGGACAATACCTGTTGATTTTGGGAAGCTTGACAAATTATCAGGTTTGAGTTTGTCCTTCAATCAGTTATCTGGTGAGATCCCAGAAAGCATTGGTCGTCTTCCCGCGTTGAAAGATTTCAAGTTGTTTAGCAACAATTTCTCAGGGTCAATCCCTCCAGATCTTGGGCGATACTCAGCCCTTGAACGCTTCGAGGTTTCTTCCAATAGGCTTACAGGGAGCCTGCCTGAATATTTATGCAATGGAGGTAGCTTAAGAGGCGTGGTAGCTTTTGATAATAAGCTCGGTGGAGAGTTGCCAAAATCACTTGAGATTTGCAGTACTTTGCTAGCAGTAAGTATTTCAAATAACGCATTTTTTGGCAATATTCCTGTTGGTTTATGGACAGCTTTAAATTTGCAACAACTGGTGGAAGTGATAATTTGTTCACTGGAGAGCTTCCTCATGAAGTGTCAACTAGTCTTTCACGGCTTGAGATAAGTAACAACAAGTTCTCCGGTAGTATTTCCATTGAAGGGAATTCTTGGAGGAATCTGGAGGTCTTCAATGCGAGCAATAACCAATTTATTGGCACAATCCCTCTTGAATTAACCGCTCTTCCTAATCTGACGGTTCTTTTACTTGATAAGAACCAACTCACAGGAGCCCTTCCACCCAACATCATCTCATGGAAGTCACTAAATATTCTTAACCTAAGTCAAAATCAGCTTTCTGGACAGATTCTGAAAAGTTTGGTTTCCTACCCGACCTTGTCAAACTGGACTTATCAGATAATCAATTTTCTGGCCAAATTCCACCTCAACTCGGTTTGCTGAGACTTACGTATCTCAATCTCTCTTCAAATCATCTCGTGGGAAAAATCCCAGCTGAGTTTGAAAATGCAGCATATTCCAGTAGCTTCTTGAACAATTCTGTTCTTTGTGCAAGTAGGCCATCCCTCAACCTTAATGTTTGCAATTCCAGACCCCAAAAATCAAGGAAAACTTCAACCCTACTCCTATCCTTGATATTAAGTGTTTTGATTGCAGCTTTTCTGTTAGCATTGTTATTTGCATTCATCATTATCAGAGTTCACTGGAAGAGAAACCATAGATCGGATTCAGAATGGAAGTTCATTAACTTCCACAGGTTGAATTTTACTGAATCAAACATATTGTCAGGATTGACAGAAAGCAACCTGATAGGAAGCGGTGGATCAGGAAAAGTATATCGTGTTGCTGCAAATGGCTCTAGTGTTGTTGCAGTGAAAAGAATCTGGAATGACAGACCGTTGGAGAAGAAACTTGATAAGCAGTTCCTCGCAGAAGTTGAGATACTGGGTAAATTAAGGCATTTGAACGTAGTGAAGCTGCTTTGTTATATTAGCAATGAGAATTCGAAACTTCTTGTCTATGAGTATCTGGTGAATCGTAGTCTCGATCAATGGCTGCATACAGCAAAGCGATCAAACAGTGCATCAACTTCAGTAAATCATGTTGTTCTGGACTGGCCGAACAGGCTGCAGATAGCAGTGGGAGCTGCTCAGGGTCTGTGCTACCTGCATCACGACTGCTCTCCCCCAATAGTTCACCGAGACGTCAAGTCAAGCAATATCTTGTTGGATTCTGAGTTTAATGCAAAAATTGCTGATTTTGGTTTAGCAAAGATACTGAATATGCAGGGAGAACTTGTCACCGTTTCAGCTGTTGCCGGTTCTTGTGGTTACATAGCTCCAGGTAAAAGATCACTCTTCAGGTCTTATCCTTGTGTATTTTCTTCCTTGCCCTCCTTTTCCGGTACCATATATGATATATTGAAGTTTTTTATTTTATAACTTGAATCGCAGAGTATGCTGAAACAGTTAGAGTAAATGAGAAGACCGATGTTTATAGCTTTGGGGTTGTCCTTCTAGAACTAACAACGGGAAAAGCAGCAAATTGTGGTGATGAGCATACATGCCTTGCCAAATGGGCATTGCGTCACATGCAAGAAGGAAAAACTATAGTTGATGCCTTAGATGAGGAGATAAAGGAACCTTGTTACGTGGATGAAATGAGCAATGTTTTCCGATTGGGGGTTTTCTGTACCAGCAGTGATCCATCTGCTAGGCCTCACATGAAGGAGGTTTTGCAAATCTTGCTCGGAAGGAGCCATCCATTGGCCTATGGAGTGAACATTGGAAATGAGCATGATTACACTCCTTTGCTTAAGAACTCAAAACGCGAGAGGCAATCAGAAAGTCACAGCGCTTTGGCATCCGATAGCTGATCACTCTGCTTTACGCACAGAAATCACCACCACTCTCTGCTTACCTTAAAAGATCACTCTGCACTTTTTTATTTTTTTTTATCTTGCTAGGGTTTACACACCTCTCTCTCTTGTTTTGTTGCTAAGGCATTATGCATTATGCAAGGTTGGAATAGAACATGAAGATTCCTCATTTGATCACTTGGTCAGTTGTGCTTTTGTTTATTCTATTTCCTTACGTTCATACTATTATTATTTTTGGACCATGAAGCAGGCAATTCCCCTTGACGCATCAGCCTCCCCTGCCCTTTTGTTATTGGTGAACTCCTCTTCCTTTTCGCAATGTATACTTTATATTATATACATTCCTCCGAGTCCCTAAAAATGTATTTTTAACCAAATATGAAAAATACAAAATAAATTCAGATTGTAAAAACAGATTGTAAAACCATAAAATCATAAGAAATTATTTTTTATGATTCCTAAGAGAATTAAAATTTTGTTTTGAGCTGGACATTTATTCTTAAAAAATAAAATACCATACATGTTATTTCCACACCAACCAAATAGCCGTTAATATTCATGTTCCAACAAGCACACCTATTCAAAAAGAAAAAATCAAAGATCCAGAAAAGTAAAGAGTTTTCAGTCTTCCTTTTCTTTTACAGCCATATAACATCTGCTTTATTTTGACTGCCCCAACTCCGGGCTCTTTTGTTGACAGCCATATAATTATTATCTTTCAATGATAATAATTAAAAAAAAAATAGAAGAAGATGATGAAGAAGCATGCAGGTCTTCTTCTTTCTGAATAGTAATTGTTTTAGTGCGAGGGAAAAAAAACTGGTGATGCATATGGATTAATTATTACTTCAATGAACACAGCATAAAATCTTTCTATGCCTTTGCTTACAAGATTGGTCTCCTCCAGCTCGGGAGAAGAGAGAGGGAGAGAGGAATAGCCCATGATGCTTTTTCTCTTTAACAGAGCAGAGCAGGTAGAGAAAGCCACTGGTTTAATATAAAAAGATCTAAAAACCATGAGTTTGGCGATTCAAGACCCACCATTTCCACACTTGCATGCTTCTTCTTCATCTTCTTCTTTGACAAACCCAATTTTATCAAACTCGGTAAACTCGGTCTAAGTTTATCGAATTGATCAAGTTTGATTAATTTTAACTAAGTTTGACTTATAGAGCAAAGTTTCTACATGGTATTATAGTTTTATTAATTAAACGGTCACAAATTTAAATCTCATCATTTCTATTTTCATTAATAAAATTAAGTAAAATGCAATGATAAACTTCTATAAGTTTCAAACCTAAAAAACTTTCATTTAAGAAGATTTGTTAAAAAATAATATAAATCATATCATCGAATCTTACTAAAAAACTTAAGTTTTTTGATTTAGATATTAGTTTGATATGATATCAGAGTAGATTTATCATATCATACTCTAAATATTAGTTTTTGATTTATTGACGAGTGACTTTATACCACCCATTTGACCACTTTAAAACACTTTATTTTCAATAATCTTTTTTCAATGATACATCAACTCTTGATTTATTAATTTATTTTTCTTTTAATCTTTATTATTTACATAGTTAAAATATTCTCACTGTTAATTGTTATAAAAAGCATTATTGTGTCCTTTTTTGTGGCATTTCTTTTCAATTTGGAATATTTTCTCCTTGTTAATTGTTATATCCAAGTAGCAAACTTGAGAGTTTGACCTGGGGTTTGATTCATGATTGTCCATCTTGATGTTTTTATGATTGTAAGAACATATGATAAGCTCAACCTAATTATTAATCAATTAACATAGTTTATTGTTGGTGATAACTTTGACAACTAGATGAGGTTATAATAACAATAAAAGTGGTGTACTTATTATATGTCAAATTCATGAAAATCAAATTATTATAAGTTTGAGGAGACATGTTAAGAAAATAATCAAGATAAATATTCTAAATTATTTTCAAATAAAAAAATCAAGGAATTAAAAAACTCAAGGCAATCAAGAAATTATTTCAATCATTTAGCCAAAAAAGATGATCAAGCATTTTATATAATTTTTTTTATTCTATTTCCTTTAACATCTGGCTTTATGGCTATTGGAAAATATATTTTGTAGAAGATTTTAACTATGAATTCAAAACTCGTTGCATGCTAGACAATATTTTTATTAAATACATTGAGATGGTGATACATTAAATGATATTTTTTTTTAATATTGAGATGGTAAAATATTGAATTAACTTAAATCAATATGAATTAACTAGCAAAACTTACAGCTAAAGTTATAAAACTATAAAAATAAATTAAATTACGTAAACTTAATTTTTAATTAATTTATTACTGAAAAATAAAAAAAAATAGTTTTAAAAAAATTCATGACGTAACTGAACCATTTGGCGTCTCATGCGTGAAAGATTGTTGACGTGGAGCCCAATATATATTTCTTTCATCAAGGTTAATGTTTCTTTAATCAGGACACTTGGTATGATCAATATAATTAGATTATTTATTTAATCGTTTTAGGGGAGTTTTACTATTTGTTTTGTGACTATACATCAGAGAGAGCTACTCGAGTCTATCCGATTAAAAAACTAATTACTCAATACTAAGTTTATAGCCTTGTATTTCAGTGGCGCAGGTCGAATTAAAATTATTTTGAATGTAATAAAAATATTCCTCATGCCGAGCACTGCCCAATAGTCGTTCACGGCTCTGATAATGAGAGACATGGAGTGCACGCGCCACCTTCACAATAAATTCACCAGTAAATTTCTCCCACAGCCGCAGGCCACCATTGAAAATCGCACACATATAAAGGCTAAACTCAAAATACGCGCCGCCTGGCTTCCACAAGCAAAAATGAAATGTGCCCTTTGGATTACGGAACAAAAGAACGAAATATTTTTGCAGTTGGAGAAGAGCAAAGATGGCAATTGAAAATGGAAAACATCATGACTCTCCTATAACCTGGTTCAAACCAAGCCAAATATGGCAGGTTTCCAACAACCACCAAATTTTCTTGACAGAAGATGAAGCAGAGTTGGTACACACACAGTCATCAACACAAACCTAACCTAACTAGTTATTGATTTTAATTTTCTCTTACATATAATGCATCGCACAGGTTGAGTCAGCCTGTTTTCTTAGGTTCAATCTCTTTCACCCAACTTCATCTTTACCTCTTCCTTTTCATTTTTTACATTTCTTACTGAGTAACCACAAAGAAATTTATTTTGGATGAGTTATGAAAATGAGGTAATTTGGAGGTTAATTGCAAGAGAGAGTTATAACAGAACTTTAGAGCCACTATTCACCTACTATTGTGTGTCATAACCTAATTTTTAATCTTTTAATTATTATTTTTATTATTATTATCATTATTATTTTATTTACCGAAAATGATAATAAAAATGAAAAATAATGATGAAAAATAAATAAAAAATAAAATAAATGAAGAATGAATTAAAATCTTGGTTAAGAGTAATATAATTGGAAGTTTAAAGATTAATTAAATTCTTGATTAGTTTAATTATTCAAATCAAAAATTAAACTAAAAAATTAATAAGTTTTAAAATTAATTAAACTCTTGAATAGTTTAATTAATCGAATCATTGTTGCATGGAGTGAACATTGGAGCGAGTATGATTCCACTCCTTTGCTTAACAACTCAAAACGCGAGAGGCAATCAGAAAGTCACAGCACTTTGGCATCCGATAGCTGATCACTCTGCTTTACGCACAGAAATCACGTACCACTACTCTCTGCTTACCTTACAGAATAACGAGTGTTATTTCTGAGTTCAAATTGTAAAATTTGCATAGTTAGGCTCATAATGAGCTAGTATGAGATAGTAGATACCATCTAAATCTTCAGAGAATAAAAACGGCAGCTACAAGGTTGCAATGTTGTAGCTTGTACGATCTTTTTAAAACCATTGTCCAAGCTGGGACCGTGATGGTATCCAGCGTACTAATAAAGCAAACAAGCACCATTCCTCTGAATCTCTAATGCCCACGAAAGTGAGGGAGGATAGACTTCTTAATTAATTTGTAAAAACTACATTATTTAATCTAAATATAAAGAGTTTATATATAGGTTAAGCTAAAAATATTTTTTTACCCTTAATAAATAAAACAAGATAAATGTATTATTTAACATCTCCTCTCAAACTCACGATGCGGTAGCTACAAGCATCGAGAGTTTGCCAACTAGAAAATGAAACAAGAAATGAAATGCGACTTGGTAAAGAAATTTGCAATTTACAAGGAAAAAGAAATAAAAGGCAAAGTAATGGTGTCATGTTTGAGATGATGACGAGTAAGATAACAATCAATTTTAATGTGTTTAGTTCGTTAATGAAAAACCAAGTTGTGAGCAATCTGAATAGAACTCTGGTTGTCACAATACATAGAAGTAGGATGAGAGAGTGAAACTCCTGTATCCGCAAGTAACCAACGTAACCATATAATCTCTTTAGTAGTAGATGTCATACCACGATATTCTGCTTCAATTGAGAATTGAGAAACAATAGATTTCTTCTTGATCTTCCAAGAAATAAGAGAATCACCTAAAAAGATACAGAAACCAGTAATCGATTTGTGATCTGTGGGATCACTGTTATGGTCAGCATCAGAGTATGCACGCAGCTCCAAGGGAAGAGGTGGATGAAAAAAAAGACTCTGAAAGACTGTACCCCGAAGATATCGCAAAATACGAAGAACAACTGCTTAGTGAACAATAGTAGGAGAAGCAACAAATTGACTAATAACATGAATAATATATGCAATATCTGAACAAGTAATGGTGATGTATATCAAGCTCCCTATAATAGTACGATATAAAGTAGGATCTGTCAAAGATAAACCATCAGAAGAAGAATACCTTGCGTTAACTTCAATGGGAGTGTCTACAATCTTGTTATTAGTAAGTCTAGTCCGCTCAGAAATATCTACAGCATCTTTTGACTGAGAAAGAAGGTAACCTCTAAGTGAATAAGCTACCTCAATACCCTAAGAAATATCAAAGAAAACTCAAATCCTTCATTTCAAACTGTCTAGTCAGCATTATCTTCAAAACTGAGATACCATCAATATCATTATTAGTGATAATCATGTCATCAACATATAAGAACAAAAAGATACGACCTACATCAGTGCACTTAATAAAAAGAGCAGAGTCATGACTACTAAAAACAAATCCAAGAGATGAGATCACAATAAAAAAAATTCTCAAACCAAACACGAGGTTCTTGTTTGAGACCATATAACGCTTTCTTGAGCTTATATATATACCTAGAGTCATATGAAACACTAAGAGGTTTGGGATCAAGGAGAATTCTAGCCTCCCTCTCTTTCATGTTCGTATTTATTTTCAAGGTGAGTTGCTTGGTCGTATGAACCCTTTATCTAAGAGCTCTTGCAACTGAATTTTCAACTCATCCAATTCCTTTGGGGCTATTCTATATAGTGGTTGGGCTATAGGAGACACCTCAAGCAATATGTTGATGGTGACTTCAACTTCTCTTTCTAAGGGTAGTCCAGACAGTTCTTCCAAAAATTCCCTCACAATTGAAATGTCAGACAGTTCTATTTTACCCTTTCTCAAATTTATCACATATGTAAGTTATGATGTACAGCCTTTCTTTAGTAGTTTTCTTGCAGCCATAACCAAGATTATATTTGTAAAGTTGGAATTTCTCTCCCTCTTAAAGGCCATTGTTTCACCCTTAGCCATTGAAAGGTTACTGTTTTTGTAAAGTAGTCTAGACGAGCCTTATTTTTGCCCAACCAATTCATACCTAGAATTATATCAAAATCACTTCATTCTAAGGGTATTAAATCTGCTTCTAGTTCACACCCATTAAAGATAATTCCCACCCTTTCAAATACAACATTTGTTTCCATAGTTTCACCCAAAGGTGTCCAAATAATAAATCCTTTTTCTACCCTTTTTGTTTCCTTACTCAATTTGGTTACATTTTTATTTGCTATAAAGGAGTGAGTGGCACCAGAATCAAACAAAACATGCATTTGATAGTCATTCATTTGCAGCATACCTGCCACCACATCTGATTTTGCTCTAACTTCCTTCTGGGTCATATGGAAAACCTTTCCTTGATCCTTTTCATTTTGCATTCTAGGTCGTCCCCTATTTGAGTTAACTCCTGACTGAGTCGACCTTCCTGGTCTTTTTACTGTGATGGACTGCTGATGACTCTAACTTTGTTGTCTATATCTTTGAGGCTGTTCAGTATTTAACTAGGGGTATTCACTTTTAAAGTGGCCTTTCTCACCACAGTGATGACATCCTCTTCCCAAGTACTAGCAGGCTCTCCATTTATGACCTTCTTCTTGGCATATATAGCATCGTCCAGGAGAAACCAAACAACTCCCGGGGTGTCTTTGTTCACATTGAGCACATCGAGGGTAGACAATTTTCTAATCATTAGGCCTCCTCGCAGCTATAAACCTAGAACGGGTCTGACCACTTCCTAACTTCCCACTGATATCTTGTCGGGAGCTAGTTGATGTCCCCTTTTTCTTATTAAATTGAAGGAACTGTTCGCCTCTACCTTTCTTTGAACGCGGTGGCCTGCCTAAAAATTCCATATCTTTTCATTTTCCTGCACCTCTGTGACTCTGTTGGTCTTCTTCCATACAAGCCTCCAAAACCTGTGCTGCTTCAATCAGTTCCCTTACTGTCTTGAATTGCAAAGCAATCAACCCCTGCTTCAATTCTTGTCTGAAGTCATCCCTTAACTTTTCTATCATGTGTTGTTCTAATGGGACATAATGTGGTGCGAATAGTGAGAGGTCATGAAATCATCTCTCGTACTCGAGTACTGACATTCCCTCCTGTCTCAAGGCTAGGAATTCCTGTTTCTTCATCTTTTGATAATTTTTAGAGTAATATTGATTCTTAAACTCTCTCTTGAAATCATCCTAGGATAAGGTTTCTTTAGCCTTCCTCAACTGAACTGTCTCCCAACAAGTCATAGCACTGTCTAATAGTAATTATATAGCACAATATACCCGTAGATCATGTGGTATCTTAATTTGAATTATTGTTTTTTCCACCTTTCTAATCCACATTCCCGTCACTTCAGCATCATGTTCACCTGAGTAGGGTTCACAACCCATTTCTCTCATACTTTTCACCAAACGAACTACCACATCATTAGTAGCTGTAGCTAATCTTAAATGGTTTGTACGATGGGTGCAGATGGGGGTGCTTGCATAGGAGTGGCAGCATTAGCCATACCTTCCATCACTGCTTTGACTAGCTAAGTCAGGAGCATCAGATCAACATAAAAAATAGATGACCCTGCAGGTGTAGTCTGAGGGGGCTCCTCTACTCATTCCCGTGGGGCTGACACGGTCGGTCGGACATCCCCAGTCTGCCTTGGTGCCTATCTGACTTGAGGCCCCATCGATTTTTCATGCCCTGCTTTAATCAATACTACCGATGCATGTGAAGCACTATCTTTCAAAAGGCTCTCTTCTTGCCCCTCGAAAAAGTCTATATCTCTATTCCCCCTCCCTGTAGAGGATGGATCTGTTCTAATCTCTTAGCGGGTACATACCATCCTACAATAAATTAATGAACATCAACAAGCTCTTTTGAATTCTTCCCAGAATCCATATCAGGGCTCTGATACCAACTATAACAAACCTAACTGTACGACTTGATCAACGTTAAAAGATCTCAACATATGTTGTTAATTTGAGGGTAATTTTTTTTAGAAATCTACCAAAAATTTGATAGAGTTTCGTTTGTATTTAGGATATCCAAAGTTATCGACTACTATCAATTTACTCAATCAACCCATCATCACAAGGTCCTATAATTTCGGACCTTATTTCAATGATCAATATTCAACACCTCATACAATCCACATAATATATATATATATATATATATATATATATATATATATATATATATATATCCTACAAGTAAGTTCAATATAAACATAGCCCACATATCATGTCATAAAATTTAAAAGAAAAAGGAATACTAACATGCAAAGAGGCATTTACAATAAAATAAGTGTTCTTAAACATTTCAAAAGGGTTAATTACAAGATAACAAATGTACTACATGCTAAGCTGGACTTTTATAAATACATCAAGATTTACACAAAAGCATACTGCATAAACGCGCTAATTCCATTATGCTTAAGTTAAATAGTTACATAAGCTTGACAAGGTAGAGCCCTAAACTAATGATTTTTTAGATATTTGATGGCACTGTTACATAAATAAACATACCATTATGTTGATAAAAGAAATATATATATATATATATATATATATATATATATATATATATATGCTCATGTAATGTATACGAATGAAGTATAAATATTCTATCGAATCCAATAAGAATTCTAACAATCAACTTATATTTTGCTTGTAAATCATTTAAACCCAATTAACACTCATTTGCATATCCTTAATTTGAATACTCTTATTTACTTGCATGCACCGGGTGACTTTGCAAAGTCCAACCTGAACATTTTTAGGCAATTATATTTATCAATTTCTCAGGTCATTCAAACACTTATACCCTTTACAAATCGAGTCTTATCAATCGTTCTCGACCATCCCAACGCGGACACCATTAGCCCAAGCTACTCTTGTAATTCATTTCCCGACAATCATATTACAGATGTCATTAGCTGTAGCTAATCTTGTAATTCATTTCCCGGCAATCCTATCACGAATACCATTAGCCGAAGCTAATCTTGTAATTCATTTCCTGGCATTCCTATCACATATGCCATTAGTCGTAGCTAATCTTATAAATACACTGGACTTTATTTACATTGAACATGGTATTTATTGTAATTGCATTCACTAGAAGAACTTTAAATTGCATAAGTGCAAATAGGAGGGAAAATCACGCACCTGCTCCGCCTGTCTCGTGACCTCCCTTAACAGAAGATCCAATCCTGGTCGCTCCTCCTAAATCACAAGGAAGTTTTTGGTTATGACTCCTTCAAGCCGATTATTATAGAGAATCCATAATCATTCACTACACATATGTTACTTTCTATGCATGTTCATTTCCTCATAATAACATACATACATATATCGTGTATATTTTCAGAGTAAGTGTCTCAATATACAATTGTTCACATGACTCAGTTCTTTTGTATTCTTACATATAGTATTCATGTGAAAGTCTAACTATTACTGTCTAACTTTGAACTGTTACTGTCTAGGCATTGAACTGTTATTGTCCAATCGTTACTATCTAAACATTGAACTGCTACTGTCCAACTATTACTATCCAACCATTATTGTTTAGACATTGAACTATTACTATCCAACTGTTATTGTTCAACCATTACTGTCTAGACATTGAACTGTTACTGTTTGAACACTCATTAGATTTTTAACTATATCTAGAGTTCTAGAACTCCATTTTAAGTGAGATGGATCTCATTGGAAAGCTAAGACTCGAGGCTACAAGTTCTTTGAAGGAAGGAGAACCCAGTTCTACCTAGAAGATAGTCAAAATTGCTTATCAATTAATCTATCCTCCTGCCCTACAAAATCAATCACGAATCAGTCTCAGTTGGTAACCCATAACTGGAGTTCTATAGTTCAAAATTAAGCAAGATCAATTTCTTTGGTTAGCTAACATCCAAATCAACAATTTCTATGAAGGAACCCAATTCTAATTCCCTCATCCTCCTACCTAAAATCTCACTGAAATCAAGAGACAAGTCTGTCCAGATTCGTCACCCCCTTTCCTTCACACAATACTTTCATAAACTACATATTCTGGGTAAAATTATTTTGGTTTCATGCCCCCCATCACATTTTATTTTGGTTTCATGCCCCCCATCACATACACATCAATTAACTTAATTTTAACAACAAATACTTTTTCCCCAATTCATGTCTAAGAACCCTAACCTATAATTCAATATCAAGGCATCAATTCATTATCGAATTTGAAATGAATTTTAAGATCATGTTTAGAACACCTTACCCAGTACGAATTAAGATTTTGATCTTCAACTAGTTGAAGATTTTCAACTCCCTCCTTTCTTTTCTAATGACAGTCGGCCCTCCTTCTTCTCTTATTGTTTAATTTTCTTGTTAATTCCTTGCTCACAAGTGTTTATTCCATCTATAAACCTTTAATCTTGGATGGGTTCTTGAAATTTTAGTGTTTCTCTCTTGATTTTGCAAGAATAGATACAAAACTCCCTATTTTATTTCCTTATGGATTGTTGTTACCCAATTTTTGACCCACCTTTTTGATAAATTTTTGGAAAATTCAAAAATAGCGAAAAACAACGAAAATCCAAAAAAAATGTTTTTAATATATTTTCATCGTTTTTAGCATTTTCAACGTCATCTAAAAAAGAATTTAATTTTTTAAAGGTCTTTTGAACGCGTTTGACTTTTCACGCGTCATTTTTAAAATCATTAATTTTCCTCATTTAAGTCGACGTTGATATTGCTCGTTTTAAAAAAATAAAAAAAATGAAGAAAAATCAAAATTTTACAAAAACAATTGAGGGACCAATTTTGAGGCCCAAGCAACATTTTGCCTATAAATAGTTGCCTTCAACACACAAAAAGGGAGGGCAATTTTGACAAAAAAAAAGAAGAGAAACCCTAAACCTATCTCTTTCACTCCAAGTCGCCGCCTCCCCCCCTCTGATTTTTTTCTTCTCCTCTCCCAGCCGGTTCCACGGTCTCCCCCCTCTTCATTGTCATCTCCCTCACCAACCTTCCCCTCTCTCGACCGCTCCATTCCTAGCCCCCAGAGAACCAGCCATTGCTGATCTCCCTCCCTCATTTCACTGGACCTTAGGTCTTCAGCCCCTCACCAAACTTCTCTCATCTCTCAGCCGACCCATCGGCCTCCCTCTCCAGGTCAACGAACAGACTCAATCACAGCAACCGACCACAGACCCACCATCTCCATCTTCACCAGCCACCACCCAACAGTCCTTTCTCCCCGTAGCAGCTCCTTCCCCAGCGGCCGCCGAACAGCAGCAGCCAGCAACCTCTTCATCTCCTTTAACCAGCAGAGCCACACCTCTGCCATCCGACAACCACGCCCATCTTCACCGCGGCTTCAGCGGCCACGGACGACAGCCACCAGATCAGAAGGAGAAGACCAAGAACAAACCAAGAGAAAACAGAAGCAAAACAGATCTAAACAAAGATTAAAATCGACTGGCTTGTGTGTTTTTCTTCTGTTGCAGGTGACAGTGGATGTCACTGCCAGCAGGAAGGGAAGAGGAGAAGAAGCTGAGCCAGACCCACCCATTTTCCGGTGTTCTCGCGGCGGCGCGTGAACCCACGCGCTACCAATGGCGTGTGGAGGGGACGCGCCGCCACTGTTCCTGCGCCCAGAAAACTTCCTTGACACTGTTTCGGCTTGTAGAAGGCTATCCCTGTAATTTCATATTGTTTTGGGGCTAATTTTTGTAATTGTAAAAATTGTTTAATGTATTTTTTTGTTTAGCTGACTTTTTATAATTTGTAGTGTTGATGTAACAAAAAAGAAAAGAAAAGGAAAGGAAAAGAAAAAGAAAAAAAAAAAAGAAAAGTTTAGTGAAAAGGAAATGTGTGATTTGTATTTTGTTTATGAATGTTTTTTTTGTATGATAAAATTGCAAGAATAAAGAAGAATTTAATATTTTGATTTGCTCACGGATAAAGAATTATGAACTTACACGTAAGTCGTATTTCTAAAATTCAATGAAAGAACAAAATTTTTAAAACTTCTTTAACACATCAAGTCCACAAAGCAGCTTACCTCAGGTAGGATGCGTTAGGGGTGCTAATACCTTCCCTAACCACAACCAGTCTCTTACCCGTGAATCTCTGACAAGACCAGCACCCGGGTTTCCTAGTAGCCTTCAATTAAATACTAGGTGGCGACTCCAACGAACGAATCAAAGCAAACCAAAATGAGATGAAAAATCGCCAACCGATGTCGCGCGGGTGACGTGCGACATGGATGTTGCAGATTTTTGATGAGGAGAAGAGTATTTATACTCTATAATTTCTCTTATTTCCTTTAAGTATATTATTATCTTCAATTAAATCAAACCCTCAACATTACCGGGTTTATTTATAATGTCTTGAATTATTTCGCCCGGAAATTTGTATTCAAAAATTTCTGAATTCCTATTTTTATTTAACCATACGCATGAATTTCTTCATTTTATTTCTCATGCAGTTAGTTTGCAATTTAAGCAGCTTTAATTATTATTTTTTTCTTAGGTTTACACACAGGGTATAGTGAACATACCTAGGTCTTTACACTTTTAAGGCAATTTCCTTTGTATGACTGCAGACATATTCTCTCTAACCTTTATTTTCTCATCAATATTTAGCCTTCTTTTGTTGGTGCACAACTCTTTAAGATACTTGGCATATCGTGGAATTTATTTGATTGCATCCAATAATGGATGTTCACCTCCACCTTCCAAAAAGTTCTGAAGATTTTGTTCTCTATCTCATTTTTTTCTGCTTTACAGATCGGCCAAGAAAATAGGGATGAATTAAAATATTAGAATTTGGTAAGGCAGAATTTTTATTACCTTGTTAGTTGGCAGATTTGATGATTCAACCGGTTCCTCTTTTCTTTATTGGGTGCCAGTTATCGTTGTCTTGATTTGCACTTCTTTGCCACTTCTAAGAGTCATGGCACTTGAATTTTCCTTAGGATTAAGTTTAACATGAGACGGAACCTTTATTTGTTGGCCTATATTTTATGCACTAAAGAAGCCAGCTGTGATATTTGGTTTTCCAAATTTTGAATGCTTACTCTCGTCTCTTGTTGAAATGTTTTTGTATTGGTGGTCAAGGATTTTACAATATCCTTTAAATACATACTTGCACTTGATGATTATTGAGGAGAAAACGTTGATTTCCCATGAACATAGGGCTAAAAAGACTATTGAGTTAAGAGCTGAAAAGGCAACTGGTATGGGTGGTCTTTCCACCCGGGGTTGTACTGATTGGAAAATGGATCATATCTCCTTTGTTGGCTCTTAAATCCACCCATAACATTAACTTGAGGCATGTCATCATCTTGTAATTGAGGGCATCTATTAGTAGGATGGTCTGGGAAAGAGCAAATACCACGGACTTTGACTTGTCTAACCGGTCCTAGAGAAACTTGTCTAATGAGAGATATTTGTTCTAAAAGCTTTGTCTCAATATTAGAATGTACTACCTTATTAACTCTTTGAGATGGATCATCAATCAAGTTTGGAAAATCCTTGATGAAAATAACATTGACACTTCTCGACACTCTTTGAAAAGCAGAGCAATTGGGGGCAATACAATAGACCCTGGGATGAAAAACAAACAATATTCAGATCAGTTAGGGGAAAGAAAGAATCAAATGATGAGTTAGCAAAGTCCATCAAAGTTACGTTTAGCATCTGGCAATGACAAAAGCCTATTGATTACAAATAAAAGTATGAGCGCACTCAGATTAATTAAAGGCAATGATGTTAAAGTATAGTTTATGATCTAGTAAACTCCAGCAACAATTAAGAGAATGTTGCACTGGAAGGACATCCTCATATATCATCATCTTGGGGTTACCCTCTGTAACATGACTATGACTCCTAACAAATGTTATCACGCAGTTTCATTTGAATGAATGTCGAAAGGATGCACACCACCAAAACTGACTATGGGAGAATGTTGCACTAGAAGGACATCTTTATATCATCTTAGGTTACCCTTTAAAACATGGCTATGACTCCTGACAATTATGATTGCATAGTGGCGTTTAAATAAATATCGAAATGATGCACACAACCAAGACTGATTGTTGGACCACCTATTTTAAAGCCTAATGTGCATTTCACCACATGAATATAGATGATAAAATGAACATCATTAAGGATGCTTGTGCATTTCTTTTCATAATCTGATTTAACAAGCTGAGAGGAATCCATTGATAAGAACACTTAACACACAATAAAGAGCCTTTTACTGTAAGCTATGAGATGCATGTCTAGAGGACTAGATAGTTTCCAAGAAGATTGATGATAACATATACTTAAAGAGTATTGTTTCAAATGGAGGCAAGTTCATGGCTAATTGACAATCTAGGATGAGGTCGACACTAAAAAAACCTTTTGATGGGTGTTGGTAGGATGCATACAGCTAGTCAAAGAACAGTTCTTCAGAGAATCCTAGAAATGCATGACTTGTTAAACTTTTTCATGATAAATCAAGCAACACCACACTTGGGGGTATTGTCAAACATGATAAACAGTGAGAGCAACCAATAATCATCGCGGACAGTCCAAGATAGGCACGACACTTACAGCTGAGTGGATGGTTAACACATGAATAGACCGGTACATCAAAAGAACAAAGAAGGCTTTGGATAGTAAATAAAGACACCTTTGACGATGGAACATTAAGGAGAGGGGGCCTATATTTCAAACCATGTAAGGAGGCATGCATGTCATCTAACCTCAAAACATTGCACATAATTTTTGAATTGTTACAGAAAAAATCTTCAATGAAGTCTAGCAAGATTATGGACAAAGAAAGAATTATTTAGTAGATAATAACAAATAATCATTATTTTAACCCTGGAATGAGAAAAAAATGAGATGAACCCTACCATTAGGAAAATCTCAACGAAATGAGAAGATCAACCTTGTCATCAAAAAGAGTCTTCAGGTCAACCCTATAATCAGGAAGCACCAAGTTTTCAAAACCCCGCGATCAGGAATTATGTGGTCAACCCTACCACCAGAATTCCCAACATTTGAAGAAAAGTGAAAAGAACCCTATTATTAGGAAATTCTCAAAGAAAGATCAAGCATTGTCATCATGGAAGAATAAGAAAAGCTTGTCATAAAGAAGATGAGATAAGCCCTACAATTAGGAAATTCTCAAAGAAATAAGAAGACCAACCTCGTTATAAATGTCATAACCCAATTCTAGGTTATTCCCTAAAATTCACTTTTTTTTTTTCAAAATCAAAATCAAAAAATAAAATAAAGACTGGCAATGTGGAGAAAGTAGATCAAGGAGGACTACAAAAATAGGAAAAAATCAAGCTGTAATTTTTGAAGAAAATTCAAGGCCTAATTGTACCCCATTATGCCTAAAAATGGAGAAAACAAATGCAAATTCAAGGTCAAATTAAATGATTATTGGATGAATTTGCATAAAAATTAAGTCCAATAACATAATTAAATTTTTAATAGGCTAATTTGATTTAATCATGGGCCAAATTAAATTTTAATTATGTTTAAGAATTAATTTGGGTCCAATTGAAGGATTTAATTAAGTGCAAGGACTTAATTATACTTTAAATGAGTCAAATTAATTTATTTGGGGCTTAATTGATGAAAAATTAAGTTTGGGAGCCTCATTTGAGCTTAATTGAGAAGATTGGAATTTTAAAAGACCAAATTTAATTTTTACCAAGTTAATTGATTGAAATTAGGGGCCAAATTGCAAGAAAAATGAAGTTTTGGGGTCAATTAGGGGCTCAATTGAAGAAATCCAAGACCAAGGACCATATCGCAATAGGCGTGTAATTTTAGGGCTCCAAAAATAAAATAAAGGCTCGCAATGTTAAGAAAGCAGATCAAGGAGGACTACAAAAATAGAAAAAAATCAAGCTGTAATTTTTGGAGGAAATTCAAGGCCTAATTGTACCCCATTATGCCTAAAAATGGAGAAAAAAATTGCAAATTCAAGGTCAAATTAAATGATTATTGTACGAATTTGCATAAAAATTAAGTTCAATGACATAATTAAATTTTTAATAGGTCAATTTGATTTAATCATGGGCCAAATTAAATTTTAATTATGTTTAAGAATTAATTTGGGTCCAATTGAAGGATTAAATTAAGTGCAAGGACTTAATTATACTTTAAATGGGTCAAATTAATTTTATTTGGGGCTTAATTGATGAAAAATTAAGTTTGGGAGCCTAATTTGAGCTTAATTGAGAAGATTGGAATTTTAAGAGACCAAATTTAATTTTTACCAAGTTAATTAATTGAAATCAGAGGCCAAATTGCAAGAAAAATGAAGTTTTGGGGTCAATTAGGGGCTCAATTGAAGAAATTGACAG
>Ga0325402_1001282_pt1 | contig 20195 bp, 16 predicted proteins | sample PopdelMetagenome_22_FD_207212 | JGI IMG/M metagenome (GOLD analysis project Ga0325402, IMG submission 207212) | Populus deltoides microbial communities from Bellville, Georgia, United States - Xylem-PdKOR-R3 | ecosystem: Host-associated > Plants > Phyllosphere > Stem > Wood/Secondary xylem...
GATAAACTAGTAGAAAATTTGTTTTCTTCTATTTGGTTAAAGGGAAAGACCTCCCCCCTCCAGCCTACCTAAAGCAAGTACAAGAGACATCACTTTCCTCTGTGAGCATCTATCTAGTGCAAGGACCACACTAGGGAATCCATGGTTGCTTATTACCACTTTGTGAGTAGATAGATACACTTCCGGACACGAACAGACACCATGTCCATGTGTTGATGATTGTTAAAGCCCAATTTGTCTCCTGTCAAATCTTCCAATCTCGTACATCTTGTCTGGGCAACTCTCTGTATTCATTTCCTGAAGTGACCCTAATGGACACAAGCCTAGATTTCCAGCCTCTACGAATTGAAATCTTTCTTGTTAAATGATGTGAGGTCTCTTGTATGGAAAAAGTTCTTTGAAATCATACACAAATCCCATGTCAAGAAAGACTGTACTAATTCGATTTGTAAAAAAAAACTAGGAGAAATTCCACAAGGGTTAGCCCGAGAATACTTTTTATAATCAAATAAAAAAATAAAAATAATTGTTCTAAAATGTTATATGTATATTGTTATTTTTTATTTAAATTAAAGAAAAATGATTATGAGAAAAATGCTTGTCTCTTACCAATTCTAAACTTTGACCTCGTCAATGAATTTATCATATATTATTATTATTATCCTTCAATTTGACTCCTCAATTGTTGTTTTTTACTTTCAAATTATTGTGTTCTATCATTTTCAAAATAAAACGTTGAGACTCGAAAATGTTTGAATTAACAACTTAATTATGCTGAGACTTGCTAACGATTGAGTAATCAATTTGGTAGGAGAGTCATTATTATTTTAATAAGATATGCTAATGATGGACAGATTTTAAATAAGTTAATCAATAATTTCTTATTTAGCTAATGTGTCAGGACAATAAAAAATTATATATATAAATATATATTTGATTGAAAGGATAAAAATAGAGATATAAACAAGCAAATTGTATTATATTATTGTTTTTGCTTAAAAATTACTTTGTTTGGTCTATTTAACAGCAAAATTATATTATTTACAAAAATATAGTACTAATAAAATTCTATTTGTTGATTGACATAAAAAAATAATAGTACAAATGCCTAAAATCAGCCTTCAAGATTGATAGGAAAAAAAATTATAAAAAATTATTTATTAATTTAAAACAATTAAGAATAATGCATTATTTTGTTATTATTAATTTTTTTATCAAGAAGAATTACGTGTGATTAGACTAACAAAGATGCCTAAATATTACCTCTCATAACATAATTTTCCATTTAAACACATTTTCACATAAAACATTTCCATTTAACGTTATCACTAGTCAATTAATTGAAAACATAAATAAATCAAATAAATCAACTAATATCCAAACAATTCACAATTTTATTTTTTTTTTATTAAATTTGATCTCATAACTCCTCAAAATAATAAAATCATGAAACCCCTTAAAAATACCTAATCCAACTCCTTTCCTTAAATCCCAAAATTTTTCCTAAAATCATAAAACCCAAAACTGGAATTAACCATAAAATCAAATTACCATAATTAAATACAAACAATTCATAATGACACAAAGGGCAGATTAGTCATTCACCTAATTCTCCACATCCACCTTCTCTTCCTACACTATAAAAAATTAAAAATACACTCCAATTTCCCCCTTTTTTAATAAAAATTCCTTTATTTTCCTCTTCAGTCCTCCCAACCTTCAAAAATAAAAAATAATAATTAAAAAAAACCCTTCCCCTTTGAATTCCGTACACCTCCCATCTCTCCTCTCTTAATTTCTCTAGAATTTCATTTTGAATAGAGTTCCCTTCAGTCAAGAACACACTCTGTATATAGATATACATAGAAAGATTGAATCTTTTTTTTCTTTTTAATAAATATTCAATTTTTTTTTCTTATTTTTTGTATAGACAGTTAGAAAATAAACTTTGGAAAAAGATTGTCTTTCAATGGCAAACCCATCTGGGACAAATAATCAAGATGGCAATCAAGCTCCTTCTTCATTCAATGGAAACAATCCAAGTAATGGTAATTCGGACCCTTCTTCTGGTTCTTCTTTGAAGCACAATCCTGGTATATCAACTGACTGGACTTTTGAAGAACAGACAATTCTTGAAGAGGGATTGGTAGAGTAAGTTTTTTTTGCTTTTTGGGTTTTTCTTTTTTTCAATTTTGATGATTTTGTTGGTGTTTTTTTTGGAAGGTTTCTTCAGTTTAATTTTTTTTTGTTATTTGAGAATCTTTCTTGGTTTGTATATTGGTTTCTTCGGAATTTCGAGGGGCTGACGAGCTTTTGATTATTCGATAAATTATTGTTTGGTGAATTGCAGCTGGAGTTGAAATTTGAATTCTTTTTGGTGTTTGTAGGGTTTGCTCTTGTTGGATTATTTGGTATTACCAACAATTCTGCAGTACTAGACTAAAATGAGTTTCTAATGAAAGTCTTAGCATGGACTGTTGCTAAATAATTTGTTGAAATATGATTTTTTACAAAATTAAAGCAGTCCAACTCAATTTTTCAATGAATTTTCGGAAGGTAATCTCTTACATTCGTTGTGAACCAAACTTTCGCTATCAAGTTAAGTTTCAGATAAGGAATCTTTTCTCTGTGAGGTAATCAAGTTGCAGTCTTAAACAGCATAATGTTGTTTACATCATATTCTGAAGCAGAACATTATTAACTAAGTTCCTTGTTTTTCCCTCACTCCACTCTCTGCAGTCTAGATTTTTCACAAAATTAAAGCACTCCAATTCAACTTTGCAATTAAGTTTTGGTAGGTAATCTCTTACATTCGTTCCGAACTGAATTTTAGCTATTGAGTTAAGTTTCACATAAGAAATCTTTTCTCTGTGAGGTAATCAACTTGCAGTCTTAAACAGCATAATGATGTTTATATCATATTCTGAAGCAGAATCATTATTAACCAAGTTCCTTTTTTTTCCCTCGCTCCGCTCTTTGCGGTCTCTAATACAATAACTTGGCTTTGGATTTTGGTTTATGGTTGCATTGTCTTTCAATATAACTGCATAAATGATTATCCAAAACCATACTAATTTATTTCATTTAATCATTGGTGCCTTACCAAGGAGAACTTGCAAATAGAGTCACTGTCCTCAATTTGTCACAAAAATATCTTTATTACTTTTATCTTTTATCTGATCAAGTGACAAAATTGCCATCCTGGATCAATATTTTAGAAAAATATTATCAGTTGAAAAGCATTGTTCTCCAGCTACGAGATCCTTTTAGCTGAGTGTTTGAAATTTTTGGCGTACTGTTATTCCCAAAAGGTAGTGTCTGTTGTTTAGTACTTCTTTTTAGTTACCTAGTAAGCTACAGAAAGAAAGTTGTATAGAAAAACGATTATCATGGGAACCACAGCTCCATGAAACGAACTCTTCTTGAGCAATCATGAACTAAATTTCTTTTTTCATTTTTCATTAAGTTGTTGAATCTTCAATTTTCAGTCAGAGTCAGTAATTTACTGGAAAAAAAGAAAGATAATGAAATTCAATTTCTTTAACCTAGTACTGGTTCACGGTTGATTATTCTAAAACCTGATTTTCCTTATGTCCCACAGTTTTGCAGAGGAAACAAACGTAGTACGTTATGCAAAGATAGCTATGAATCTACCAAACAAGACAGTCCGAGATGTTGCTTTGCGTTGCAGATGGATGAATGTAAGTTCTCTTAGTCTATTATCTTGCTACATGAAGCCTTTGTTAAATTGTTAGCATCAAGACTTTTGTTCGTAAGATTGCCAAAACTTGCTAATTCTATAGTTAAATAATCAATCAACCTATGAACGATTTATATTTGGAACAGTGCATATCTGGTTTACAAGAGACGGCTTGGAAAATAAATCACTTGGTGGTTCATTTTGTAGCTTTACTTTGTTGCTAATTATATTTTTTATATGATGTATCTGTTGGCTGTGAGTCAAAACTACAAACTGATTTATTTCTTTGTCCAGAAAAAGGAACAGAGCAAGCGAAGGAAGGAAGATAATCTAGCACGTAGAAGTAGAGATAAAAAGGTATGATGTCTTTTATTTTGTGGTGAATCTCTTCTGTTGGAGTTGCTTTAATTTTTTTTTTAAATTATGGTACATCCTGTTGAATTAGCACACACATTTAACTGGGGGTTTAAACACATTAATTTCTTCTGTATTGTTTGTATATTGTGTAAATTTAACTTAATTGGGCGGTCCTGTGTCTTGAACTGAAGGTTTACTGCTCAGGCCATAGTTGTGTCACAAGCAGGGTGTTAAAAACCCAGCTGTGGGCCATAGTTTGTTCACCAGAACACCGAGATAGTTTCTCATTCGGACCTGTACCATTGTCAACCTGCAGGATTTACCAGACAAGTGAGAAATACAGGCTAGTAAATGATAAATCTGATAAGGATGGGCATGGAATTGGCACAATTCATGCAGAAGCTTTTAGATTATGTTCTCTCGACCTTTTCAAAGGAAAATATGCTTTAGAGTGCCTAAAGTTTCATTTAATTGGCATAACTAAATTTCTAATGTATGAAACTGGTGATTGCCAAACAATTTGGCATTTATGGTTTCAAAGACAATACCTTTTCTGACACATATTAACTTGTGGCGTCACACAGTGAATAACAATACACAACGTGTAGCGAGAATCTTTAAAAGTGATTGTGGTTTCTTGGAATGAATGATGCTAATGTTATATGTTCTGCTTTCTTCTTCACAGGAAAGACATGGTGATCCTTCTGCAAAGACTTCTAACTTCATGGCTGCCCACCCCAGTGTTTCTCCATTTGCAACTCCAATGATGCCACTGGAAAGTGAAGAAGGCATCTCATATGATGGTGAGGGTTCTATACTTCACAAAACCTGTTTATTCCAAACAGTTTTGGAAACGCATCCTTTTCCTTTTCTTTTTTGTAACTTTCTCTGCTTATCCTTGGTACTTCAATTTGCCAGCTTTTGGCTAAGCTTTAGTTGTCAGTGGCTTCCTAATTAATCGTGAGATTTTTACTACTTATGATGTGTTTATTATGAAGGTAAAGGGCGTAAAATCGTGAAACTTTTGTTTTTTATGGCTCATTCTCTCTCTTTTATGTATTTAACACCCATTTTTTCCTTTTCCTTACACCACACATCTGGTGCCCGCAAAATATATATTATTTTGTATTTTGTATTTATGTGTAACTTAAAATTTGATTTGACTTGCATTGGGATCCCCTAATACCTTTAAATTTCTGAACTCCTACCAAACATCCTTAACACATTTTGCAGCCCCTTAAATTTTACATCCTTAACACTATTTTACTTTCAAAATATAAAATTTTGAACTCCTATCAACAAAGCCTTAGTTTCCAGACATCTTATGTTAGTTGTGTTAATACTGTAGCATTTTTAACCCTTTGGCTACTGTCCTGTTACATTAAAGAGCTATGATTTGCCCCTTGCAGCAATTGGTGGAGTTACAGGAGAGCTTCTTAAGCAAAATGCACAGATTCTAAATCAAATTTCTGCAAACCTTGCAAGTTTTCAGGTGAATACTTCTGTCATGATCTCATTATTTGACATTATTCGTTTACTGAATTTAGAGTTAGGAAAGTATTTATGCATTATGATATGGGTCTCCTTCCAACACATCCTTTTCACTTAGATGATTATATCTGGTGCGATTATCTGATGAATGCAATTTTATATTTTGTATAATCTGTCAATAACTTGATGCATGAAACAAATGATTTGAATGGGTTTGACTAGATGCATTGTTTGCCTTTACTCTCTCTCTCTTCCTCTCTCCCTCTCTTCCTCGTGTATGTGTTCCTCAAACAACATCTCTTACTGTTTGCACGTGATATTTTTTACGAGTGCTCTTTTATTGCAAGTCTCCCTTTGTGCATTTTGGTGGCCATCAACTGAAATTGAACGCGTTCATTTATTGTCATCTTTTCAGATACAGGAGAACCTCAATCTTCTCTGCCAAACGCGTGACAACATCCGCAAAATTATGAACCAGTATGTTTTTAGTTCTTCATTTTTTTATCACGTTGATTTTATGATGGCTTGATACTGTATATTTCTTCACTCTTTTTTCTGTGCTTGTGTGCATAAAAGCATTCATTTGCTATTTGTTTTCTTTGTAGATTTCTTTTTCATAAAAGATGCAAGTCATCATTTTGTATGTTTATGCATTTCCATCATGTGATTGACATATAAATAGTCAAACACGCTGAACTACACATCTGTTTATAGGCTTGCATATAAAGGGAAATGCAGACCAATCCTCGCTTGAGTGGGCTTGTGGACAGGCTCACCAATGCCAAATGTGTGAATTTCTGTTAATCATATTATGCTCTAACTTTTAAGAGCATTTATTGTTTGAAGCACAATCAATAAGGGACCTGCATAACCTTGCAAATATTGTAGTTAAACACCAATGACCTTTGATCTAAATTTCAAGCTGTCTAAAGACCCATGATCATCCTCTACCTAAAAACGAAAGAAATTGAGAGTGGGTGTGTTGGGGGTGGGTGGAGGCTGAAGCAAGAGCAGTTGCTGCCTACCAAAGTTTGGACCCAAATATTGTAGTCTTCTATCAAATCAATTGAAATCTCAATTACAGATATGATTAAAGGTGTTAGGTTAGAGTCTAAGACTGATATAGTTAGGATGAATGTAGTTTTTTTTTCCCAGATAGAATCCCTGTTCATTTCGTTTTATTTGCAGGATGAATGATGTGCCAGAACTAATGAAGCAGATGCCACCACTTCCAGTCAAGTTGAACGATGATCTAGCTGACACCATCCTTCTGCCTCCAAACCTTCCTAGGCCATAATCATCTTCAGTCTGTTCACAAGGCATGATCAAACCTTCTAATGCAAGCATCAATCTGCCTGTAGAAAATAACTGCCACCAAGCTGACCATCATTTTCCAATGTGAAATGCCCTCCTAGTTCAGCATGCCATTAACTGCAATGGCTTTTAGTTTTTTTTAAACACCCCCCCCCCCTCCCCCCCGTATTTTTACTTCGATGTAGTTTATGCCTAGAAAGCAGGGAATGAAGAATAATAATAACTAGTGTTGGATGTCATTAGCTGTCTTGATGAAAAATTTGTGCCTTTATCTTCTGATTAGAGTGTTGTGCTAAGTAAATATTAAGGCGCTTTCTTTGTGACATGAAAACTCCAGGGAAGTTTGTGGAGTTTGGTGGGCGTAATTTAGATAATCTTCTGTCGCAAGGAACTGCTTTTTTTTTTTTTTTGTTAAAACTTCTTTTGGGCTTCATGGATCAAGCTATCACTGTAGTTGTTATAGCCCTAGAGGAGCAACAATGGGCAATTATAGCTCATCCTTGAAATAGTTCTCAGTCATGTCTCAGATTTTCAGTTGAATTCAATTCCATTTTATCCCTTCACCAACAAAGCAAGTCAATTGCCTTGTTTCAATTGTAACTGCAAACTTGTCTGAGAGGGTTGAATTTTGTGTATTTAGTGTTGTGGTGATACGATAAAAGTTCAAAATAGTATAAAAAGGTTGTATAATGCTTCTATGATTAATACAAAAGATGGAGATGAAAGAAACATATATCTCTATATTTGTTTCAAAGGACAACAATTCATTTTAAAATTATTTTAAATTTAGATTTATTTTATGTTCTAATCTCTTCAACTAAACATATTTTTATTTTTATACTGCTTTCGTCTGGGCACTCACCAACCTCAACCTTATTTTCTTGCGCCAAATAGAAACCTCAAATTGTTTGGCAAAGCCTCCAAATTAGGCTGAGTAGCAGGTCTCTCAAAGGCAAGTCATATCTCCATGCCCTAGCAGGGGGGTTGTCGCTACTCTGGGGATTCATCAAACTTGTGCAAGAAATTCTTGCAAAAAACAACCGTTTGGATTGAATAATTAATCTGTAGCGCTTGGTTAGAAAAAAAACAGAGATAAAAAGAACATATCTCACAATATCTTCTGTTCTGAAAACACAAACAAAGACCTTTGTTTTTTAAACCGAAAAAATACATGTATTCTCTACCGTGTAATACCAACTTAAAAAACGAAAAGTAACATCCATTTGACTTTCACTAAAAAATTGCTACTCTCTAGAAAATGACCAGAAACTACTCGGACAGCAGCCGACATGCTAGCTAATGAACTACTCCTCTCCTTTATCATTCACTGAGATTGATTTTTTGGACTCATAGTGGGATGAATCGGCAACCATTTTGCTTTGATTAAGCTAAATTCCATCTTCTTTTAGTGCATAAAAAAACCATTACATTTTCAGCTTTGGAAAGTATCCGACATGCATCGACTTTCAGCTATTAAATTGATGTAGGTTTTCTACGTAGTTGTAACATAATTGCTTCTTTTTTTTCTCTTAAAAAGGACACTTGAAGTTACTTAAGAAATAAGAGTCCACTTGCCTACTTTCCTTCGTCAAAAAACGGACACACTAATACTCTGAACGTTAGCACCACGATAAAGAGAGAGACTATGTCTGCCTCTATAACGTAACGTAACTTAGCATAGATGCAACTAATACAAAATATTTAGGAAGTATTTTCCCTTAAGAAACCGTGTATGTCATAACTAGCGTAAAGGGATAGATTTGGACCATCTTATACTCTACAATCTTGTATCCACTAGGCCATTTATTACTCTTGAAGATAGTATCTGCTTATGAAGGTGAGTATCTTAGGTAAAGTTATTAATCACGACTTGACTTGTGATCTGAATTATATATCTTTCAACCGGTTAATCCGAGTAAATCTAAAACTATGATGTTCAATTATTGTGCATTTGGGGGGTCCAAAACACACCAACAAAATGACTCTAAATTTCCCCCCTTACTTCTTGAATTCTTTGCGGTCAATTTAAGCCGAAAAACAATAAAATCGTATCTTTTTACCTTTGTACTGTTGAAATGATTCTTTTATTTGTTGTATCTTGTTGACTTCTCCTTGGTCGACAAAGCAAGTGGTGAGAAGAGGGTTCCTTTCTCCTTCAAGTTTTAATAAGGCAAGGCAACATGTGTGCTACTTGTCTTTTAATAGAGTCTTAGTTAGATTCATTAACACCTTAAATAAAAGAAACAAGTTACAAATCAAAAGACGACGACCCAATGCCCAAAGGGGTCTTTACCTTGACCAGAATGCAAGATTTTGGTCTATTTTTTACACTATAAGAGAGGAGACAACGAGATGGACTTTTGGGGAGGAAATAAATTCCTATTTCATGGGCTGAAAATCACACATGATCCCTTTACTTTTTACATCTTTTCAAGCTAATTCCTCTACTTTATACTTAATCAACTCAACCCTTTTGTTTCCAAGCACTGACTATTTGAGAACTCCTATCCAATTATTTCATAATATGATGTATTTATAATAGAATAAAGATGGTTTTATGATTGATGTTTATTCACAAAAGTAGTACACAAGGTTATCATGCACTGATTATGGCAATACAATATTGTTGTAGGGCCAATGATCAGGAAATCTAGTGCTGATTAATATGGAGCTAATCAAGGAGATCTGATTATGTGCATGATTGATGGTTCGTGAGGTCTCCTTGATCTGATTGTATCCATGATTGTTGGTTAGTGAGATATCCAAAACATGCCCCCACAAGATGGTACTGCTTCCATCGAAGACACCAATCTTGGACCGTAGAAAGCCTAGACTTTGCTAAGAGAGAGGCTGTGTTAATGCATAAACAAGTTGATCCTTGGTTGAAATATGATTGACTTGAAGCTGACCTTGATTAACCTTCTCACGAACAAGAACAAAATGGTAATCAAGCGCTAAGTGTTTTATTCGTGAGTGAAACACATGATTGGCACAGAAATTCATGGCACCAAGATTATCACTATAAATGATGGGTAACATAAGCACTTTAAGTGTCGAAACAAATATAAGCACTTTGAGAGTTACAATATCCGAAAAAAACACAGAGATGAAATTTAGCTTGAAGTTTATTTTAAGTGTAAGGTCGAAGTTATGGATAACACAAACAACCAAAAGTGCATAGCTTTTTTGCAGCTAGATAATTATTTATAGAGCTTTTTAAAATGATGTTTTTCATATCTAGAAGTGGTGTAGACAATCAATTAATCAGATATATTGCTGTTCGAAAAGTAAAAGACTAGAATATTGAAGGCACCAATTTCAACAATGTGATGATATCGATGTTCGACAGCACTATTGTGTTAAGGTACAAGAAGATGAGTAATACGCAAATAAAGTTTTTAGTTTTTGATGCTCACCGCCACCACCATCTGTGGAGTCTTACAAACTGTGAGAAGTAAATGTTTAGCAATTGCCTTGAATTTAGGAAGTATGGTATAGACATCGGACTTGTTTTTCATTGGATAAAGCCATGTATATTTAGTAAAATGATCGATGAAATTGATGGGGCCGGTCCCCAAACATCACTGTAAACTAGATCAAGTGGATATTGACTTGTAAGTGTTGAAGTACCGAAAGGGAGTTGATGACTGTTGTTATTGCACAAGCAAGATTCACACGAGAAAGACTTAAGATTAACTGAAGAAATGGGAATAAAGAGATTTTTAAGTAATTGCTGCAAGATATGAAGAGAAGGGTGTCCCAAACGATTGTGCCAAGTTGATAAAGGAACACTTGTGCTATTCAATACCATTAGAGAATCCGAGGAAGTAGTTTGAAACTCTGGCCACTCATAGGTATCATCTTTATTAGGAGTAACTAACTCCTTGAATAAACTTCCAATGCTATTAATGATGTGAATTAAAGCTCCGATTTCAGTTGCTGGGGTGTCATTAATAGCAAGTTCATCCATGATGGACTTTGTAGATTGAAGATAGTCTGAAACAGAGCAGGAACCACAAAAGAGAGTCAATTTATCATTCAAGTGCATAACACGAAATCATGATTGGTTAGCAAAAAGATTATTTAGCTTCTGCTAACCTTTTGAGATGTTTTGGATAAGTCTATGAGAGTGACAACACATTCAGAAACTGAAGAAGAAATTGATCTTGTCTAAACCACAAGAGATAGGTTGGGGTGTCCATTGGTGGAGTTGGATCTGAATCATCAACATAGCCAAGCAAGTCATATCCAATAAAAAGTGACTTAAATTGTGCACGTCAGGCAGAAAAATCTGTGTCATTGAGTCTAATGTGAAGTTATGAAGCAACTAGATTGTTTGGTGTGTTGGAAGTGGAAAGAACAACAGCAGGGCTTTGGGTTGAGCTTTGGCTGGATTCAGACAAGGCCATGTATTTTGATTGTTCGTTAGAGCTTCTGATACCATCTAATAGAATAAAGATGGTTTTATGATTGATGTTTATTCACAATAATAGCGCGCGCGCACATGTATACAAGGTTATCATGCGCTAATTGCAATATTGCAGCATGGTCAATGATAGCAGGAAATTTAGTGCTGATTAATATGGTGCTAATCAAGGAAATTTGATTTTCTTGATATGATTGTACTCATTATTATTGGTTGGTGAGATACCATTGATCTACTTGTATCCATGATTGTTGGCTGGTGAGATATCCTTAACATATTTGAGAATCCCATCTAATTATTTCATAACATGTTGCATTCATCTAGAATTTTAATAAGCAAGTGAGTTTGATAAAAGGAGTTTCATATCACCATTATTTACAAGAAAAAGGGTTGATTTGTTTTAATTTAGAAGTGAAGGATTTGATTTTACTATGGCACGAAGTAGAAGGACAACAAGTGATTTTTAGCCGCATGTCCATCGTCATGCAACTCCATTACCTTTTGGTTTTGTTTAGGACCGAGTAAGTAAGACGTACAAGAAAAAGGTTTTATGGAGTTGGTGTAATTTCATGAGAAGTGGATTAAGTTGAAAAATAACCAAACTTTCTCTATTCATTTATGGGAGTGTTTGACACGGGCGAGCTTATTTAAGTATATGAAATAGTGGGTTGAAAATTTGTTGTTGTTCAAAGATTTTTGTAATTTCCTTCGAAGTTACTAAGATAACTTGGTTAAGGGATTTGAAATTCTAAAGGAGTTTTTTCAGTTGACATTCTTGACTTGGGGGATACTATATACTTTCTTCCCTTCATCTGGGGTATGAGCTGGATTTGCATAGATACTTAACCTTCTGATCATCTATAAGGAGTTTCTGTTAGAGGATTTTGGAGAATACTTGAAAATCTTGGAAGGTTTTTGTTGAGATATTGAAGTACAAATTGAAGATATTTAGCTGCTGAATGAGGGTTTTGAAGGAGTGGTTAACTCCTAGTACTTCTGGTAAGTTATCTGAACAGATATTTTGTTGTTTGTTGTGTATCTTTTCTTGCCTCTCAAATTTTGGTGGCATCTATATGCCCTTAGTGCTCTCTCTTTCTCTTCTGTCATTTTTACTCTGAAGAGATTTGAGCTCGAAAGCTCTGTACAATAGAGCAATATAGATAACAGAATTTGGAGAACATGCATGCATGCATAATCTTTCTTGAAACTTTTTGTGATTCTTGAGAAGAAATTGTTGATCTTGTTGCTCTCTACGTGCGGTTCCTGTACTGTTCAGGTTCAGTAGGTTAAAAAATGTTCTTGAACTTGCAAAGAAGTTGCTTCTGTAAAAGTTTTGCACACCTATTAATGGAGAAGAAGATATCTTTCTCCTTCATTCACACTTGAAGCTAAAGTATTGTCCATTTTTTATCTAATCTTTTCTTTTCCTTTAGAGAGGTTTATTAGTTTAACCACGAAAATTAAAGTTAAACCACCTTCTCTTAATCATTTCTTGTTGATCAGGTTCCGGTTTAAGTATTGAGAATTTGTATGATGGGTTTTTGTTTTTCTGTTTAAAACTTGTTTGATGGGTAAGGTCAGTCCATTCTTGGTGTGGTTCAAAAGCACCATTAGCATTAGCAGAAGGTTAGGTGGAAAATCATGGCTGCTTTAATTTTGGTCAAAGCAATTTTACATGAGCATTTGCTTACTAATTCCTACTTGTTTGACAGGTTGAAAATGAGCTCCACAGATGCGACACATTTGGTTGTTTCCTTAATTTTCTTGGTCATTTTAGGCTCAAATCTCATTGCAGCACAAACATTCTCTTCAAATTCTTCTAAGCCTGGTAAGACCTGATAATTTCATTGAATAAGGTTTTGAAACTTGAAATGGGCTTTAATCCAAGAATTCAAACTAGCCCGTTAGTTGGAAAAACTAATTAGCCCTTAAGCTAATGATTAATTTCTTGGTATGTTTCTTGTTTTATCAGGTATATATGTTCGTGATGTAAACAATGTGTCACAACCTATGATACGGTCAGATGATACTGTGAGGTTGGATTCACTTGAAAATTTCAAGAAATATAAAGAAGGATATGATGTCAAAAACAAACATTATTGGAGTGTAATTCCCTTTCACTCTCTCTTTAAATAGATATTAATTATAGAAAATCATGAACCCATGTAGAAAATCAGTTTTGCCACCATAATTTTAGCATTTATTGATGTAATCCCAGAAGATTTTCTTTAGTCTTGTAGCATGGTAGTATGGTCCTAATGATTTACTTATTTCTGAAATTTTCGTAAAAGCTAAAATCACAGAGAAATAACATGTTGTATTTTCTGCAGTCAACCATATTTACAGGAGTTTATGGATATGTCGTTGGGGTAATCTGGCTTCTGGGTGGCATAGCATATGGAGGCTTTCTGCTAGCAACTGCTTTCTGCTGTAAAACTAGAAGGTATGGACAGCTGAAGAAAAGATTACCTTGCCACAAGCAATGTTACCTCTGGCCTATTCTGTTGGCTATATTTTTCACTATCCTAGCAATGTAAGTCCCGCCACATTTGCATTCCAAAATCCAAAAAATATAAATGCTGCAACAGTTTGTGACAAGTGAAATACTATCTGCAGAACTGCATCTGGGCTAGTTCTCGGAGGGAATGCGAAGTTCCATTCACAAGCTAAAAATGTGGTGGACATCATCATTGACACGGCGAATGACGCATGGAAAACCATGTACAACACAACAGGAGTAATGAAAGACATGAAAGAGAATTTAGGAGTATCTAAACAAAGGGCTGCCGCTCAGGCATCTACCTTCCTTACCACCACATCAGCGAAACTTGATGCTGAAGCTGCTGATATACAAAGGCGAGCTCGGAAGAATAGGCACTTGATCGATAAGGGTCTCAAGATAGTGTAAGTTTGTCTCTCCCGGGCAAATTATGTATATCCATGTCCATTTGAGCTTGTCTAAAACATAGCATATGGTACTTGCTGCAGTTATATAGTAACCACGGTGACAATTTCCTTGAACCTGGCTGCACTAATTGCTCTTTCAGGTATTTCTCCCTATGTGTTCAACTCCTTAGTCCTCCCACACTTGGAATTTAGTTGGTCGATACAACTTTTGAACCTTGTAAAACCAGAATTGGACAGGAAAAGTTCCAAGTGCTGGCAATTTATTATTATTTAGCACTTGCTTCATCATAATGATCAAGTTGAATATATTTCTCATTTTGTGTTTGAATTCATTCTATTGCAGTCTGTGGAACTCTGAGGTTACGGCGACCACTGTACATGTAAGTAAAATAAACAACGCTTACATAGCCAAACTAGAACATTTCCTAAAAGAGAGAATTGATTGTCATATACAATTTCTTATGATTTTTCTCTAGCAGATTAATTGTTGTGTGTTGGATCCTGACTGTTCTATGCTGGTTGTTCTTTGGGCTGTATTTCTTCTTAGAAAAGTAAGTCTAAGTTCTTTCCATTGCTTCAATTTCTCAATACCAACTATTTGAGGGAACATGAACATTTTTCTGCAGCTTTTCAACAGATTCATGTGCAGCTCTCAAAAACTTCCAACAGAATCCTTACAACAACAGCTTGAGTTCAATCCTTCCCTGCGATCAATTACTCTCAGCAAAAGCAGTGTTATTTGATGTCAGCCGAGGGATCTACAGACTTGTTAATCAGGTAGATTAGCAGGACATTATCTCCGAGTTGCAATTTGCTTTTCTCCCCGATTGAACCTTATCGTTTTATCATGTGATTTATGTCATACCTTTCTTCTGCTGAAACATTTCAGGTGAATGCAAACTTATCAACCATGCAAGGAGTACCTTATACAGTTTGCAATCCCTTCTCAGCACCACCTGAATACCAATACCAGCCTGATAAGTGCCCTGCTAACACAATCCAAATCGGTGAGATCCCACAGGTATGTCAAAGGGAAGATCAAAAAGTTTTTGTAGCCCCAAATATCTTCTCTGTTCATGTTCACTAAATGAAGTTCTATTCCACTCTCCACAGGTATTCAAGGTATTTACTTGTTCCATTTTCGACAATGGAACATGTGCCAACGGACAATTCATGTCGCCTAACTATTATAGAACAGTTGAGGCGTACAGCACATCCATTCAGAGCCTACTAAATGTGTACCCTCAGATGGAAAATCTAGTACAATGTAAAGCAGTGAAGGATGCGTTCTCTGAGATCCTTTTGTACCATTGCAAACCATTAAAAAGATACGTTCGAATGGTGTGGGCATCAATGGTGTTTCTCTCATTAGTCATGGTATTTCTGGTTCTGATATGGACAATGCTGGCTCAACATGAGCAAGAACACCATTCTTTAGACGGTTCTGTGAAGCCACGTTTGCCATCTGTCGCAGAGGAATTGGAAACTGGAACCAAAGATAGCACAGACCATACTGTTTCAGTCTAGGAAGTAGCAACATTTTACCTAGGATACTACATTAAATTCTGGAAGATCAATGGTGCAAGCCAACTTCCAAGAACACAGGATCAAGAATTCATGGTACGATATTGCTAGGTAGATTAGATACATACCACCAAAGAAAATTAGTGCAGAATTCATGGTACTTCAAATTTGAAGGCCTACTGGTTTTTTCACTTCTTTGATTGAATATCAGACCCCAAATCTGGGGCACAGATTTGAAAACTTGATGTACATCCAATTTATGTATCAAAAACACTACCTTAATACAATCAAATATAAGCAACAGATTTATCAATAACAAAACATAACAAAAATTCGATTCTTGTATTGCATCTCTTTCAATCAACCATTGTTTAGAAGTCAATGGATGCATTTTTTTTTTCAATTAGTAGTTACTTCAAAGTTGATGTGTTGTATAAATGTCAAAATTGGTTCAAATAAAACAAATTTAAGGCTGAATTTAATAACCAAGTCCAAAAAATATAAATGATTAGGTTCCACGGTTACCCAAAAGACTAATTCCTACAGTTTTTATTTTCCCATTCCTTTTCAATGCGGGATAGCCAAATGTGCACCCAACAATATCTTTGTGCTTCATGTTCATACCTTTTGGATCAAATTTAAATTCATTGCAATAATGCTCTCTTTTCAGGGGTTAGAGTTTACAGAAAGTTTTACAGAGAAGAGAAGGAAAGATCCAACGGAGTCCTTGCTATTTGTGTTGCAAAATCAGCTGCCCAGCCCTGCATTTCTTTGGCTAGAATCCTCTCTGGGAGTCTTCTCGCTTATTGTCCCGTGATGATCTTCATGCATAGTTGTTGGGTGGAAAGATTTTCTCCTTTCAATGGGCTACATCAAAGGGAAAGATGTAAACATTTTGAAATGGTGAAAGACAATCAAAACTAAGCAGAGCAAAGGAGAGATGCAGAATTAGTTCTTGATTCCTTTTTCTTAAGTTTTTCTCAGTGAAACAAAACCAAATTGCAGTACCATTAAACTTGTCCTAACCTTGTTATTTCAACATCTGTTCCAGGGATTGAGTAAAGGAGATCTTGCATGCCTGTTGGGTCTGCCACAGCTACCACAAACATTCTGAGATATGCTTTCCCGGGAAATATCAACTACTCTTCATCTGCTTTGCCTTTTGATTTCTAAGCCAAAAATGATCGTGAATTGCCACAAGTTTGTTGCTCCTGTAAACTGGAAAAGGAAATGCTGAAACTAATGCAATAACATTTTCTTTTGTTTTTACTCTGAATTGAAACGGCCATACTAGATTGCTACAGTTTTTTAATGTTGATGTCAATTCATGAAAACAAAAAAACTAGTTCTAAATTGTTGCAATACTTTGAGTGATCCGAAGCTCATATTATGAACTATTGCAATTCCAGTTTCCAGTTTTATCGTCAACTAAAAGAAAAATCCTATCGTTTGTACCGTTCCATAGGGAATCTGGGATGATCTTTTAACTCTTCATCAACCCTTCCATTCTCAACGAGTAAATTCTATCATTTATGTTACATGTTTCTTGAGATGAAACAAACATTCCATAAACCTTATCTAAATGATTGTTAACTCTATATTATTTAAAGAAATAAACATTCCAAGATGATACTATTTGAAATTGAAATGGATCAAATCAATGACTCATAGATTGATTTGACAATCCGACAACCTAAATAAAAAATAATAATAAACTAAAATAGATGGGGTTGATAACAATTAATTTATTGTAGCACAAGATGCAAGGCACATTTTATTAAGGATTTTAACAATAAAATTATTGTTTTGCCCCTCAATCAAATAACATTTAGCCTAGCTTAAAAGGGTATCATGGTCTTCTTCTTCATATGAATAGTGAAAACATTAAAAATGCTCTTGGAGACAAAAAAAAAACAAAAACAAAAAAAAACAAAAACAAATATGAACTTGTTGATTAAAACATGTTGATTCCTCTTGTTTTATTGAAACGTGCAGCAAGACATTAATTTTTACACATAAAAAAACAAGCCCACAGCGTAGCGTGTACCAGAGCCTAGTTCTAGGCTAAATAAGAACCCGAACCAAATACAATACTATGGCAAGTTGATACAGCATGAAAAACAATTTGTCTTATTTTATAGGGTTTTTTTTCACTCCACCACCTTTAATGAGAAAAGCTTGTCCAATCTCTATTTTGCTCATTCAAGGATTTATATCTAATTATTTGATGATTTTATTTCATTTATGAACTTGTCCAGATTAATGGATGATGTCCCTTCTGGTCCAACAGCCTCTTCAGCCAACCTTTTCCATTCCATAGCTTTTTCCCTCATTTTCGCACCCTTCTCTCCTTCAATTAGCTCTTTCACAAGCTTCCCCACTTCTTCTCTCTTAACATTTTTATCAATCTCCATGCCAACTCCCCATTCATTGCAGCTATATTTACAGTTCATTGGTTGATCTCCAAAGAAGGGCCAGCACAGCATCGGCACGCCAGCACTCAAGCTCTCAATGGTGGAACCCCAACCACAATGAGTTAGGAACCCTCCAACTGATGGATGGTTAAGTACTTCCTCTTGTGGACACCAACTAGCAATGAAGCCATGCTTCTGAGTTTTCTCTGCAAATTCAGCTGGCAAAACAGATGTTTCACCACTGACCAAATCTGGCCTTATAATCAACAAGAATGGGATCTTGCTATTAGCTAGTCCCATCGCGAATTCCACTAGTTGATCAGTTGCCATCACTACAATGCTTCCATAATTCACATACACCACTGAGTTGGGCTCCTTTGTGTCCAGCCATTGGAGACACTTGCTTTCTTCTTTCCATAGACTGTATCCAATAGACTTCAAACTATTTTCCTCAATTTGATTGAGGAATAACTGGAGTGGACCAATGGAATAAACATGAGAGAATATAGTGGAAAGGGCACCCAGAGCTTCGGGCTCCAGGGCATCAAAAGTATGAAAAGCAATTGCACGAGCTTTAACAGAGGTTTCAGCAGCTCCCAAGAGAAAGTTAAATATAATATCATCTGGATCTGTTGTTTCAATAAACGGAAAATGTTTAAGACGGAGACCTTTTACACCAGGAACCCAGTCTACATTCGTGTCGAGGTAGCCATTGCTTAGACAGCTCACATCTGCAAAACACAATCTTATCAGACCGGGCTCAAGAATGAAAATCTATTGAATGCATAGGATAATCGATCTTGCTGGCTTATGATCTTATAACGCACGTATGAAGTCACTCCAATTGATAGATCAGGTGATTAAGGATGGTTGCTCCCTTTCTAGACTTCCTAAGTTTAGACGTTAAGGCCAACATATAAGAGAGTTTTTTTCTCTGAATTCAACAAGTTAATGCGGGGAATGCACCCTTTAATAGAACAAGTGTGTGCGTGCAAATTTATTACCTTTGATTGGGGAGAAGCCTTTCTCTCTGAGAGCATAGAGTTGCTTGAATCCTATGTAACCAATTGCGCTCACAGTAGCATACATTACAACTGGAAGACCAGCATCTTCCCCAGCTTTGATGGAGAAAGGAGCAAAAGGATCTGAAACAATGGAAGTAACAGGAGGATTGTTCTCGGACACAGTGTTTTGGAGCCTCACAAGAAGATCTTTAAAGGGTGCTAAGAAATTCTTGTTCAAGGCGGCACAAAGAGAAGGTATGTCTTGGGAGGCATCGATATCTGAAGGAGGAAGACCATCAGGAATGGTTTCAAAATGAAAGCCAGGCAGGTTATCAAGGGCAACAGGTCCTCCTGACCTCAGGATACGTTTGTGATTGAATTCTGTGTTGACAAATGTTACGTGAAAGCCTTTACAGTGAAGAAGCTTTGCAAATTTAAGCATGGCCTTTATATGACCTTGAAACGGACTTGGGATCACGACAGCATGAGGCTTGGAATTGGATCCCATATCTCTCACTCAATTCCCTTCTTCCTAGCTAGCTGGGTTGATCACCATGTTCAATCATCAACGAGACTTGCTTGTACTTTATAGCAGGAAATACCCTTCAAATTGCTTTTTAAAATATATATTTTTTATATTAAAATACATTAAAATAATATTTTTTTAAAAAACAATCCAAAATATATAAAAAAATAATTTTTAATTAAAATTTTTTAATTTTTTTAAAAATACGGATAGACTCACATTTCTTAGTCTCATGAATGAATGAAATTACTTATCCTAATTGATCTCTACATTTAAGAAGATCAATGAAATTAGAGACTTGGAAACTGCTTGGCTATCTAATCACAAAGTCAATCGTGCTGAAGATTAATCAACATTTTAACCACTTCCTTGAAGATTCCTTGAAAAAATCGCTTCATCCTTGTCCACTTATTTCACTTGGGAGCTGTGGAAAAAGCTAGGGAGGCAGAAAAAATCTAAGTCATATTCGTAGAATATTCATTTCTGGCAACTTCTCATAGAATCATTGAAGCCAAGAGTGTATACAGTATAC
>Ga0325402_1001284_pt1 | contig 20193 bp, 14 predicted proteins | sample PopdelMetagenome_22_FD_207212 | JGI IMG/M metagenome (GOLD analysis project Ga0325402, IMG submission 207212) | Populus deltoides microbial communities from Bellville, Georgia, United States - Xylem-PdKOR-R3 | ecosystem: Host-associated > Plants > Phyllosphere > Stem > Wood/Secondary xylem...
ATTGTAACCCAAAAAAAATATCTGGAATCTTTATTGGTTATTAACATTGAATTGAAATAAAAAGTTATTAATTCAATAATCATGTTGACAATGAATGCTTGCACCCAAAGGACTCATTTGTCTTCTGTTGTTGATACAGATCTTCAAGTATCTGGATTCTCTACACGTGGAGGATTCCAAAGATGTGAAGTCAGGGTATTCTATAACATTTGTAAGTATTTTTTGCCACCCTTTCTTTTTGGGGGTCACTTGATTAATGTTGCTCTTGTTTCTGGAATGGATTCTATTGTTTTTCATGAGCAGTTATTTAATTTTTATTCATTTCTTCTTTTCAGATGCTATTTATCTCATATTTTGCTCTCATGACCTTAGTGTTGATGAATTACTGCTGATGATTTTCTTGTCTTTCCTTTTTCTCTCTTATCACTCTAACTTTCAGAACTTCAAAGAGAATCCTCATTTTGAAGATACAAAGCTGATAAAAACCTTCACATTCTCTGATGAGGGTACAACTAAGATAACTGGTACAGACATAAAGTGGAAGGAGGGCATGGTAATGCTTATCTACAATCTCTGTGGCATCCTTTACTCTTTCCTCTCTTGCCTGTGTTTATGTAGAAAGTTGATTGTGAATTCTATCATGTGAAGGGCACTGCAAATGGAGGCAATCATGAGAAAAAAGGAAACAAACGACCTTTGGCTGAGTTGAGGTTATTCTCTAACCATTCTTTGCTTTATTAAGCCATTTGTTGTTATAAAAAAAGAGAGGTACAGCTAATTTCATATTTTATGCTTTGTCACCAAAAAGGTTTGCTGAGGCATGGGCATAAAAGCAACATGTGTTTTATGGCAACGAGTTGCAAAATCTTCTATGATTTCATAATATTAATTGAGATATCTAATTAATTATACATTAGTATTTAAGGGAATAAATACTTAATGTGCCAAAACAGTAACCTACCTTTGTTGTGCTCAACTTGGAGTAGGTTAATCAGAATTCAGATGCCAACTTCTAAGCTAAAATATTTATCTTGCATGCTTCAGTTGGTGGAGGGAGACAATTCAACCTTTATTTCAGAAGCTTGTTGATGTGAAACATAAATCCATTAACCTGAAAATCTATAAATTTGTTAGGTAATCTATCCTTCACAATTTCATTTGGCTTGCCAGACCACTTTACTATGCCCCTCCACCTGTATTGGTCATGTACGGAATGGGGAGCGACTGTAGAATTTTGTGATAAGCAGCATGTATGCTGTTGTTTGGAGGTGCCTAATTGGAAACTGAATCAACCTTTATCAATTAAACAGTTTCTGTGAGCTTTAGATCAGTATTTTTGTCTCTATATGGACCTCTGGCTCGGGGGATTTTCGAGGAGTGTTTTAGTCAATGTTTCAATGAATTGGAAAGCCCTAGTGTTTCAGGGGATTTTCGAGGAGTTTTTTAGTCAATGTTTCAACGAATTGGAAAGCCCTAGTGCTATCTCACTGTAGGATTATGCCTTAGCCTTCCTGTTTCAATTGCTCACTCTCTATTGATGTCATTTAAAAACAAAGGCTGTATCACCTAGGACAAAATGGAAAGATATTTCTCATGTAATCTGATACTGGGATCTGATCTGCTATCTTGTGATTTGTTGCTGTTTGGTATCTACAATTTCAGATTCTTGAACCTTCCAATACAAAATATAAAAGCTATTTAATTTGAGAGCTACTCTAGAACTCTATGATTATTCTCATTCCTCAACTTAAATTGCAGAGACAGAAAACATTGAGAGAGCAATTATCTTTATATATATGGTTACTGTTTTTATTTCGCTGTATATGTTCTCATTGATGCACTCATCAATTATTTGATGGTGCAGCTTCTTCAGTTGGTTTGCTGAAACTGAACAGAAGGAGATCACTGAGCTTCATGATGAGGTATGAGATGCCCTTTGCTTTATTAATTTCACATGTAGATAGTGTAAATTGATGATTTGATAGTTTGTGTTCTGTTATGCTTGACTCTATTTTAGTGTATAAATATGTTCAATTTTTCACCTACATTAGCTTAATCTGGGACAATTGGATTAAAGTTAAACTGCTTCCATCTAGTTCTTACTGTCTTACTAATTTTGATTTTCCTCCAAAATTGCAGGTTGCAGAGATAATTAAGGAGGACTTGTGGCCTAATCCTCTGAAGTACTTTAACAATGTATTGGTTTTTTAATAATTTTTTTTTAATCATAGATTTTCATTTCATTCTGTTCACATTTTCTGCCTTTTCTTTTTTAGAAATATGTTAATTTTTCAAGTCACTCTATTTTATTGTTTCAGGAAGCTGATGAAGAGGATTCTGATGCAGATGAAGATGAAGAGGTAATGAAGCTAAGATTTCAATATATACATCCTTGCATGCACATGAGAGCACTTCCACATGTACACTATGCATGCATGTATATATATGTGCGCGCGCGCACGTGTGCATGCATGTGTGTCTTATAGTTGGGCACTGTTTGATGTTTGCATTTAGTCACTTCATGGTCTTTCTTGTTGTTTACATGAAAACTGAGTTTTAGGTACATTTTTTAGCTCCTTCAATCTCAGAAAGAGAGAGAGTAAGTTTTTTCATATTAGGGTGAAACAAATACTTGAAAGTAGAGGGGACCGAGACTGGGGCAAGTGGGGGAGGAGCAGAAACTGGATCTGATGAGCGAGCAACTGACCTGTAGGAGTTCTATATGTAGCCAAGGTCCATAGAAATAGCAAATGCATTTATGCGGATTCTAGTTCCATGAAATTTAGTGCTTTATTAAACACTGCTAACATCAAATGATCTAACATGGAATGTTTTATTTGCTATGGGCAATGGGGAACATGTTTGTGTGCTGCTGCAACTTTAAGTTCTGTTAATCTGTTCTGATGGAGATCAGAACTAATTATTAGAAGTGATTGCAGTCTAGAATATTAACAGAAACGCAAGCATTCTTTTTGAGGCTTAAGCATAGCACATGAATCTAAGTTTGGACAAATAGCTTATAATCATAATCACTGTACTTCAATTCCTTATAAATTGAGGGTTATTTAAATTATGATTGAATAGTAGTGGTTTCTGCACCAGCGTTCCCCCCTACCAATCATTGAACTGTGCATGTGTATTTGTTTGCTTCTCAACGTCATATTCCCTAACGTTGGCACTTTGATAGTCCTAGTCTCCCAATTGCATTTCCACTCATATCTTTTTAGCTTTGAAAGAGTCGGAAATTGCAATAATAAGTTGTTGCTGCTACTTTTATGGTTTGACAATGCTGTGCATGTCATCTTGACATGAACGATGTCTGTCTATAGGAAAATGGTGATGAACAAGATGACGACGACGACGACGACGACGACGCTGCTGAAGATGACAATGAAGACGATGATGCTGAAGATAATTGAAATTTCTCTTGCTTTTGTGGTTTTCTTGTCAATGAGGGACAAAGTACCGAACTAGATAAAGGAAGTGGAATAGCTAATGATGTGGAGCTACCTGCGGTTTTGAATATTTTTAGCTTTTCAGAGTTTCTTTCATCGGATTCTTAAAAGATTTTTCATCTAGCTACAGAACATTTTTTAGATCATGCTTTTATCTTCTATATATAAAAGTAGCTGATATTTTTATAACTGTTGCTAATTATTTATGGTAGATACTTTGGTTATTTCTTTATCTTTTATTGTTGGATAAAAAGAGGAATGTATTAATAGAAAGAACAAAAAAAATCAGAAATAAATTGAAGTACCCGTAAAGAATAGGAGGGAAAAAAAAGAATACAGATCGGCAGATGAGGGATTCTCCATCGAGTAAGAAAGAGAACAGAAAATGAAATAGGAAATGTATTTCGTGAAAATGTCATGATAAACCCATTGGGATTGGCATACCACCTCCTCTCCATAGAGAAACTTCTGGAAATAACATTATTATTCACTAATACATTCCCTTTAATGTCCCCGAGAAGGATTGAACAACACCTCTCACATTTTCTTACGTGCATTTTAGTCCAGGATGACACGACATGGTACTCTACTCAACGTGAGAAAACTGATTCTACCTCCTGTTGATCAGTCTTGTTAAGATGCCTGCAACGAACATTTGAAAAAAAAAAAATACCAGAGAAGACCAAGAGAAGGTTCATCCTCCTGAGAACTTGGGTCGGGGTCTAAGAAGTAGCAAAAAGTTTGGAAGCACTTGCCTCACCAATTGGTTTTCATGGCTTGGACGTGGGACCTCTTGTCCCACCCGACAGGTCGCAAGTTTTAAGGTCAGGTTCGAGAAAACAAATAAAAACATCATATGCAAGTGTTGGAGCAGCTATACCTAGAAGGATATATAGAAGGATTCGTGGATTGCAAAGCAGCACTAGTTTTCTAAAGAGCATTAGTTTTCTCGCCATCTGTGAGCACCCGCATCCCTTTTTTTGTTTTTTGTTTTGTTGACAAGAAATGCCTCTGTTGCCTGAGTGCTGCAAAATCAAATCGTTGAGTTGTGAAGCAAACCCATTTTAAGATATGGAAAAGCATTAAAAACACATCGCAAGCACTTCAATTGGTCTCATATAAAACATTGTGCAAGTAGCAATATCGTACCATCTTGCTTCAACACAGATGATACAGCGCCTATTGAAGTGCTCTCAATTTTACTAGTAAAATTGAGACTTATCCTCTTATGATGCTGAGGACATGGGAATGGGAATTTCTCTTTTGTTTTCCTGAGTCGGGGAAATCGTAATGATTTGAAAAGAGACATCATCATGAGCTTCTTCTGTCAGTGGTTCTTGAAGCTGTCCCTCGACATCAGGCTCCATGTCATTGGTTATGCTCTTGAACAATTCTATTTCCCACGCAGCACCAGTAGGAATCTCAAGGAGTACCTTATTTGGCAGACAATTTCCCTACTACCTCACAAACTTGTCTGGAATTCTCTGAAAAAAGCTTCATAAATTAGCAAGTCTAACCCAATAATTTGGGTGCAAAACCATGCAGTTCCCGAGAAATTACTACCCTAATCCAAAATGGAAAAAGAAAATAAACTCTCTCCATTTTCTATTGTTGTGTCAAATTCCTCCATTACAATTTATAAAACAACTAGGAGAAAGAAAAGAAACACCTACAAGCTTCCCATCATCAACAGCATCATGGAGAATTATCTTGAAGCCTATCTGCCTTAAAACTAAAGCATCCATTGTTTCGGTTGCATGGAGAATCCATTCTTGAGAACCTTAAATGTTAGCTTTAAATTCTTTCAAAGAGGGCCTATGTCTAATCTTAAAAAAAGAAAGCGAAAAAAAAAAAACACCAAAAGCATCATGAACTTGGCTCGCACACAGAACCACAACGAGCAAGAAAATAGACAAACAAAAGGTAACCTTGTGTTGAATTATTTTCTTTTTACTTCCTTTCTCGAAAAATTTAGATTTTCTTGGACATGTTGAGGAATGAGTATTTGTGTGACAAGAGTATTTAATTGATTAATCTCAGGACTAAGACTAAGACCAGAATAATCATGCGGCATGAAGGTACTTAATTAATTACATTAGTGTAACTAAACAGCCACAATTTAGTTGATATATATAGTAACTAAACAGCCACAAAAGTTTAATAATTTACTCTGTTATGCTAACTATTTGATACGAATGATGATTGTTTTCAAACGTTAGGCAGAATATGAATGATTTCTAAATAAATCCATGTTTGCTACATTTCCTTGATCAGTTTGTCACGTCTTTTTGGAGAACCCAAAACTTATTCCAATGTTCTGTCCTATCGATCCAACAAGATCAAATTGCACTCAATTGTAATATCATTACCTATTATTGAAGATGAAGATCTTAAAGGAATAAAAAATGTTGAATTAAAAAAATAATTTATTTTATGAAATCTTTATACTCCTGCAAAAAAAAAAAAAAATTACATTATATTGAATATGATACAGTTTATAATCAACTATACAAACTTTTCACTTTTGTTTTAGGACTATAACCTATAAACTACTACTTATCTTTTAAAAAAGGATTTCAATAAAATTTATTGATAAAACTCTATATGAGATATGGAATAATAAGAGGCTAATTTTATCATACTTAAAGATTTGAGAATAACTAATTTTTAGGTAATATTCGTATAAATTTTAAACAACTAATTATAGACTTCATTGAGTTTAACAATTTTTTTTTAAAGGTATTTTTTACTTAATGATATGATAATAAAAATAGGCATTCCCAAAATTAAGCACCAACTAAATGTAAAGATGTTTGTTTGAGACTACAATAATCTCATAAAAAACAAATTAAAATAAATTATGAAAACCAATTCAAAATCAATCAAATGTTGAAAGATGAGAAAAAATAAAAAAAGATTCAATAAAAAAAAGAGAGAGAAGTATTCGACATTGTTATTACATCTAACCTGATGGGTCAACTTTAAAACCTCACATCTGGTTTTCTTAGCTCGAGTTTAAAATTGACTTATATGAGAGTTGCCCCTAAGTGACTTAGTCGAAATGACGGGTCTTAAGGTAACCTAGACAAATATAAAAATATGGCTTGATTTTTTTAAAAAAAAAGTTTTAAGATAACAACTTTTTTATGTTGAGACGACTATATAATGAAGAATTTGAGTTTCAAAGCTTGACTCACCAAATCCGCAATTGGGATCATGTACTCCACTTGGTTTAAAAATTTTATTTTTTAAACTCTTTTATATAGTGTTATTATAACAAAAATAGACGCTTGCAAAATTAAGTACCAATTAAATATTAAGATATTTGTTTGAGATTACAATAATCTCATAAAAAAACTGAAATAAATTATGACATTCAATTCAAAATCAACATAATATTGAAGAATAAAATTAAAAAAAAACTAAAAAGCATTCGATAAAAAAATTAAAAAAGATAAAAGAGAGAGAGAGAGAGAGAGAGAGAGAGAGAGAGAGAGACCACCTTCTTCATTGTCCCTACCGCGGAAGCCCCCAACTAAATAATTATTTTTAGTGGTTTTCCTTCTAAATAATTTATTTAATTACTCTATGCATTTGGAGTAATTTTGTTTTATAGTTTTTTTTTTTTAATTATATACATAGACAAACTTTAAACTAATTTTGTAGCTTCGTAATTCCTATTTAATTTTGGTTGATCCACCGATAAAAGTTATAATTGATACCACTTTCCTCTATGAATTTACTCTTGTTTTTTTTTCATATTTTAAGGGGTAAGTCCATAAAAAATCAATGCTTTACTCTTTCTAACTCAAAAGTTCAATCTTTTGACATGTCATACAAACTAAGAACTATTTGCATATTAATTAGGCATCTATTCTCACATCACTTAATTTCTAACATTACCCTTTCATTATATTTTAGAGCCACATGCTCATAAACGTATCGAAGTCGAGCTAATATTGATGAGACGTTATATATATATATATATATATATATATATATATTCAAACTAGTACTTGATTGAGGGTCAAAGTCATTTAATCAACGAAAACATGTAATAATTTTCCTATGAAATATTGACACGCCATAATATTTTTTTTAATAACTCAGTACATTTAGTCTAGCTAGGTTTCCAAAGTACAACAATTCAAAAGTTTTATTTAAATATTGTAAATCAACGAGAGATAAATAGGTTGTCAAAAACAGTTGAAGTGGGTTTTAATCCGTGTATAATAGAGAAATCGAAGAGGAAAAACAGGAAATCCACTCCTGTTTGTCAAGGACACTATTTTCAAAAGCTACTCCTCCATAGAAAAATGATAGGGCAAGATCATATTTATACCTCCAAATCCTTGAGGTATTTTATCATCATCACTACCATATGGAGCCTGTAACGTCCATGAGTGGTTGGTTTGGTCTGCTTAACCCTAGAAATTCTTCTAAGTTTTCCTATACAAGAATCATGCCTGTTTAATTCTGTGATGTCATGTTCATGTATGATGTCTCCATAAGGGAGCAAGTATTTCTTGGTATGATATGGAGTCACACAAGAAACCTTATCCATGGTCACCCTTCTGTCGTGGACGTGCCTCGTGGCTCTATTTTCTTTTCTTCCTTTCTGCTTTCTCCCTACACGCATGCAATCTAGGTCCAGGTGTTAACACTAACCAATAGCAACATCACCACTTTCACATTTATACACAAATCGTGGCCCAGTTAAATTCCTCGCAGCCTCGTAAAAACTAGGTCTGGCTTAACTTTGCAAACCCCATCATGCAAAAAGCTAAATTTGAATAAACCTCGAGCACCCTTACATGCCATTTGTTCACCAAAATGCCATGTATAATCACAATTTCACGCCATGTGGATGCCACTGATTCCTAAGTAATAGATTAAATAAACTTTATACCAATCGTTATTCCACTTAGGTATAGAATGACGGTATGCTTGGACTCTATGATAAGGAAAGAAATGATTCCATAAAATATTTTTCTATGTTTGATTCATTTGATTGAAATTTATTTAATAAAAAAGTATTTCATTGTTAAAGAAAAACCAAATTTAACAAAACTTCCTTTATCATCGTCGCAGAGCATCATAAGTAATTAATTGTTTTGTTTTGGTACTCATTTTTCATATACAATACTTTTCCAAACAAATATGTATCTATACATGTGTAACTATAAAATAAAAAGACTACCTGAAATATTATCATTTCCATGTGTAAAAAGTAGCCCAAGTCATATCTCCATACTGTCGCGGGGTGCCACGACGTCAAGGGCGACAACGAGTTTTATCGCACCTCTTGAGGAGATGTGTGTTGTTGGAAAGAATTTTTAGATTTAATTATAAAATTATAATTAAGGTTAGAAGTCGCCACCTAGTATTATATACGGTCACTAGGAACTTATGGTCTACAAGAGTCTAGGTAAGAGACTGTTTATGTAAGGAAAAGAAGCATCACCCCCTAGTGCATCCTATCTAAGGTAAGCTGCATTGTTGTTTAATTATTTTTCTAGGTTAGATTTCTATTTGTTGATCTTTTCTAAGGTCTAAGGCAAATCTCTCTTCGTGAAAGAATCGCTCTACCTTACAGAATTAAATTCTAATTAACCGTTCTAAAGTCTGAATTTTAGCATCGCATTTTCTACACCTTGTATCTTTAATACTTGAGGATGTATTCTATCCACATGTGGGCTAAATGCCTGTTTTCGAAAGAAGAAAAAGTCCTAAAGTCACACGTACCAATAGAAGGGATGGTGGGCCGAGTCACAATAATTTTAATTCTAGTATAGTATTTAACATCAACCATGGATCCTAAAGGCTAAAGTCCATATATACATATACTCATAAGAAAAAAAAAAAAAACTATCGAGCTTGCCTTTCTCCTTAAAAGTTTCGAATCCTTAAACAAAGTGTTTCCCTTTTAGGTCCAATTAGGGTTTTGGGTTTGCTTCCAAGCCCAAAATCGATCTCTCTCTAGTTTGTTTACCTCCGTTCATTCATATCAGTGGTTGTCTGCATAGCATGTTGAAAATATTTTGTATGAGTATATCTCCTTGTAATTTAAATTGTCGATGCTTCCTGCATGAAATCCATTTGTGATATCACCGCATTGAAATCATGAAATCTTATACCTTATATATATTAAAGTCTATATTTGGACCCTAACATAAAACGAACAAAATGATTGGTAAATGATTTTTTATATTTTGACCAAAACCTAACGGATAATCATAAATAAGTTATGATATCCATTTTGTATTTTAAAACACGAAAAAGATGCAATTTATTTTTATGAAGATATGCTTGGAAATATTTCAGGATTTGGCCGTATGCATGAAAACTGTATGTGTGTGTGTGTGTGTGTGAAAAGAGAAATTAATTTAAAAGTTTTGAAAAAAAAATTTAATTTTTTTTGAAATATTTTGGAAAAAGCTTGGTATTTTAATACTAGGTTTGTATCTTACAGTGTAAATATACAACTCAATATTATACAAAATTGATGGAAAACATTTGAGAAAATCACAAATATTTTAAAATGCCCTTTGAAATTTTTTTGGAATTTTTTGTTTTCTTAATATACAATAATAAATATTATAATATATAATATTATATTATTATAATTAAATATCATAAAATATAGGTTAGGTTGGCCTAGCTAACTGGGCTGGAATCAGCCCAAAAAGGTTGTGATGGATCGATTTTGACCTAAAATGGTTAGGCTGATCTCGACCCAATGGATCTCTCTTTTTGTTTGGGGGGGCCCAGGTCGGACCCAGCCTAGCCATTTAGGATGGCCTGGAACGGGTTTGGTCCACTCTAAAGCTTAGTTATTTTGCAGAATGTGAACAGTAGTAGTTCACGTTCTGCATGCAACCAAGCAGTTGCAGACGATGGTAGAGAAAAATGGAAGGTGACCTGGTGGAGGGGATAAAGTTATTGTCACTGGCCTGGCTTGAGGTGGGTGGATGTACTGGTGGCTTAAGGCGAAACTTGAGGAATGAGAGAGAGGAGGTTGTGGTGGCCACTCTACTACTAGTGAGGAGCTGGGTTGGTGGAGATGATGGTGGTCAAGTCGATGGTGAGTGTGGTGGTAGAAGAAGGCCACGACGAAGAGAGAAAGAAGTGAGATAACTTGTTGCAGAGCAAAAAATGGGGGAAACCTGGTTTCCGACCAATTTTGGACTCGATTTTATTCATGCTCAGGCCATGAAATCCACTCCTATTTATAAGAAGTGAAAGAGGGAAAAATTTCGACTCTTCATTCGGTTAGGAAAGATCTCAATCGTTGGTTTGAAGTTGTCATCATGAATTGTCAAATTTGATAGTTCAAGGCTGCCTCAATTGGCAACTTTAGGCCGGCGTCGCGTCCTTTGTGATGTCAATCAACCTGAACAGACCACATGGGATTATAGAGTAATGTTAGGTAATCATTTGTGCGCAAGATTGGTCAAATTTAATGGATATATGAGGCATTAAATGCACCTGAAAAGTAGCCACCCGAGCACCTTTTTCAGGCAAAATCAGGGAAAACCATGAACAGTGACCAGACGACGCGTTGTCTGGTCACCTTTTTTTCAATGCAAAACGACACTGTTTAGCCTTGAATTAGGGATTTTAGCCCAAGTTCAATTGAGTCATCTAGCTTTCAAGTTTGTTCAATTGTACCCCTAATTGACCTTAAACTTTTGATTTAGTGTAATTTAGCATCTCCCAAACTTCAATTTGACCCTAGGATTTCAATATCTTTTTCATTTTGGTCCTTAATCTCGGATTTCTGCAATTTAACCCCTAATTGACCATCAAACTATCAATTTTCTTCAATTTCATCCTAATTTTTGTCAATTAAACCCCTATAGTTTGGTGTCTTTTGCAAAAGGGTCTTTAGTTGTGAAATTATTTAATTTAACCCCTAATTGACTCCAAAACTTTGATTTTCTTGCAATTTTACCCTTGATTTCAATCCATTGACTTGGTAAAAATATAAATTCGTTCAATAATCATTTTATTTGACCTTTAATTTACATTGTTTCTCCATTTTTAGGCATAATGGGGTACAATTAGGCTTCGAGTTTTCTAACCAATTGCAGGTTGATTTTCCCACATATTTGAGATCCTCCTCGACTTTCTTTCTCCACGTTGCGAGTTTTTATTTTATTTTTGTTTTGGAAGAAAAATAAGTGAATTTGAGAAATAACCCAAAAATGAGTTATGACATAAACTATAACACCTTACCATTTTACCATCATCCTTATGCAATAAGTGGGATTCATGGCTATATAAGTAGCCATGAACCCATTGGTGATAGGTTCCAGCCTTTCTTGTTGACATTTCTTTTTCTTTGAATTTCATAACCATATTCCTTACACTATTTTTTAAAAAATACATACGTATCGAGCCCGGTTTAGCTCTTAAAACTCATAATCACAAAGAGACTCATGTAAAAGGAAAACTCAAAAAAGTATTATCTATTCTATAATGATAAGGGACACGACATAGAAGAGTGTTTTGCCCTGAAAAAGGAAGTATAAAAACTAATCAGTCAGTTTTATCTCTAGTAGTTCATTAAGTAGGACCCTCATCTTGAGCAAAAAAAGAAGGAAATTGATGACTACTAAGAACCTCTACTTAAGATCAATGTGATCTTAGGGCCTTCTTGGCTGGAAAACTCTAATAAAGGGAAAAAAAAACATATGGAAAGTTGGTCCTGAAGGACATATGAGTTCCTAGCCCCTGACATAAACGCTTTATTTTCACTTTAAAAGATGGGGAATGGGTCTGCCTATCACTATAAAGTTAATCTTGTGATCAACATTGTACTCTTTAATTTCCATATTCCTAGGCTCTCGTAGATTATGAAAATGTAGTCAATATCCTCTTTTAGGATATGCTTAACTAAAAAGGTTTAAATAGCTCCAAACTTACTCATCTCAAAACTTTATCGATAAGCATAAAAGGAAAGAGAGTGATAGAAAAGGGAGCCACAAGAATTTTGAATCACCATTAGAACTCGTCTTAAATGTTCGACCATATATTAAACTTTTATGGTTATTAGGATAGAATTGTCATACAATGCAATTCATGAGAGATCACTCATCAATACTAGATATCTTGCTATAAAATTTTCAATAAAAGGTGGGGTAACAACCATTAGAAGTCGTCTTAAATGTTCGACCATATATCAAACTTTTATGGTTATTAGGATGGAATTGTCATACAATGCAATTCTTGAGAGACCACTCATCAATACTAGATATCTTGCTATAAAGTTCCTAATAAAAGGTGGGGTAACAATGATAAGAGATAATCAATTAACCTTCTAAAACTACACCTCTTTATATATAAGAGGAAAGAGGGCCTAGTCATAAAAGGACAAGGACACATGCTTGAAAGAAAAGAGATATGCATTGAAGTTATCAAAAAACTTCAAGTTATGGTCCTATAAGAAGAGTACTTTTATTTCAACACTAAGATTATGTTAACTCTGACTTTTAAATAAAAGGACACCCTAACCAAGCTCTTAAAAATACAAAGTTCTAATTTCTCATTCAACCGGATTGATATGCTAGGCATCAATCCATAAGTGGCCTCACACTAACTGAAATTTAAACATGTTTTTCCCATGTATAACATAAAATAAAAAGTTTTAGAGGCGAGAGATAATAAATCATCTTTGAGAAGGTGGATAAGCTTTTTTAAAAATTCACAAGGAAGGTCATGTATATCAAATGGCTAGATAATTTTATCATGTTAAGAAAGGCTAAAGAGAAGCGTGTGTGTGTGTGTGTGTGTGTGTGTGCGCGCATACATACCTTATTGACCTTAATATAGCTTATTTCAAGCAAAGCTTGCCCTTGTCCAAGATTGACAAGTTGGTGGATCTCATTAATGGATTTATTCTCAACTCTTTAGATAAACTCGAGGTACCATTAAATCGTCATGTATATAAAATATGAAGAAAATTTTTTTATAACATATAAGGGTACTTACTACTATAAGGCCATATCTTTTAGCCTCAAGAACATTAAGGCTATTTACCAAAAGATGGTGGACAAGATCTTTTGAGACCAATTAGAAAGAAATATGAAAGCTTATATAGAAGACATGTTTATAAAAAGCTTAAACTTCAAGGATATACCATAAATATCTAAGAGGTGTCCATTATTCAATAAAAGTACTAAATGAAGCTCAACCTCTCCAAATATGCATAACCATAAAGGCAAGTTCTAAGGATTATTAATTAGTAACTAGGTGATTGAACTAAATCTTAAGAAACTTCAAGTCATACTGAAAATGCCCTCTTTTTTTTTTGTAAAATATATGCAAAAACTGATCAACCAACCGGACACTCTAAATCGATTCATCTTCTACCAGGAAAAAGATGTTCTCTATTTTTCTACTCCTCCATTAAAGTCTTCCTCTAACCAAAAAATAGGGAAAAGTTATTTCCATACCTTGGAATGACATGCATAATGGCCAATGAAACTTTTGTTTGGGAGGAAGAAAGAGTACAAAGACCATTGTATTATACTAGCAAAGCTCTTGAGGATCCCGAGATTAGGAACTTGAAGGTGGTCTTGTTATTGGTACATTAATCTAAAAGCAGAGGACTCACTTCCAAATACACCAAATCATTGTTCTTACTAACCATTTATTTAAATAAATCCTTTAAAAATTAGATATGTCCAGGATGATTCAAAAAGTTACTAAGCGTGAAGAGGAGTTAAATATATAATATCAACTTAAGCCACTAATCAATGCATAAGCACTTATGTAATTTATTACCAAGTGCTTTTTTAATGAAACTCCTAAGAAAGAGCAAGTCTCTATACTACCCTCACCAAACAAGTCTTAAAATTTATTTATAAACATGACCTCTAATATCAATGAATGTAAGGTGGGTATAATCGTTATTAGTCTAATCTAGTAAGTGTTTTGGTATGGTCTTTTTTTTTTAATTCCTTTTTTTTAATAATAGAGTATAAGACCCGAATTCCAAGGCTAAGTCCAGTACGAGAAACTAATTATGAGGTTCGCTAACCAAGTTACTCGGGTAGGGTTTTATTAGTCTATTTTTCTCTAAAATGCAACTAAACTAGTCAAGAAAAGTGATAAATGCCAAAGGTTCACTCTTATCCCTTATCAGCCCTTTATTAAAATAAAAATAACTTTATCTTCATAAGTTCATCTCCTAATAGGGAATGGATAAATTAGGTCTCTTTTCAAAGGCTTTAGCAAAAAGGTAATATGGGTTAATTCATCAAATACATAGAGGTTGAGGCTTTAATTGACATCACAACCAATGAAGTGATTTGTTTTTATGTGAAATAATAAAATGTGCCAATTTTAACTTTTCAACATCTTAATCACTTGTAATGACCAATAATTTAATTAAAAAAAAAGGAAAGAGCATTGCCAAAAGTAAGATATACATGAACTCCTTGATATGTCATCCCTAGACAAATAGGCAAACCTAGCTTAGGAATAAGCCTCTTGAATAGGCTAAAAAAGAAATTAGATCAATAAAAAAGGAATGGGCTAACCTATTAGATGAAACTTTATATGTGTATAGGACTCCTATAAAATCCTTAATAGGAAAATCTTTAGTCCTATTAACATATGAAATCAAGGCCATGATTCTATCTCAGCTAATAAATAAAAATTAAAGACCAACTTGGACTTTCTAGTTTTGAGTAATAGACGGACCACCAGTTAGGAACCCACAATACCTTTAAACCACATCGAAACCACACAATGCATCTTACCTCAGATAAGTTATGTTATGGGTGCTAATACATTCCATAGCCATAATCAGTCTCTTACCCTGTAATTTCATATAAGACCAGTTTGCTCGGGTCTCCTAGTGACCCTAAACCAAACAACTAGGTAGCGATTCCTTGATCTCAACACCGCAACGCCACGCGCACATGTGCGATATAGATCCACACCATCTTTTGCATTTGGCATGTTACTTCTAAAGGCAATGGAATTGGATCTAAGACATTAAAAAATCATGTGAAAGTTAGAAAAATATTGATAACAAAAATTAAATGGAAAATACAATGAGGATTTACCCTAAGAGCATGTTGAAAGCTCATCCTCATCTTATTATTGAGAATTAACTAATACACACAAATTGATTGATATAATCACTCATCACCTTAAAATTTAAGGGTATCCTAGAACAAGACTAACAACTACTACTCATGATCATCATACAAAGGCATAAAAGATGGAGAAAAATACTTCAGTCTAAACTCCTTCAATTGAGAAACATCTTTATCAGAAAAAGAAGCTATTTTTTATGTGGGGTGATAAAGTGGATAGGAAGGGATAACAATAATAAATTTTATAATATATGTTGTAATAAACTACATGTAGGAGATTAGATGGGAAGATGAGATGACCTATATTCTGAAAGAGGCCTTAATAGAAGAAGAGAGAACCTCACTCACTCTTTGTTTACCTTGTTTTCTCCTCGTGCTTGTATCCATTTATTTCTTTCTTATTCTCTCAATATCCTCGCCAAAGTCCATATCACCTTGTAATAGGAAGAGTGATCGTTTAAGAGTCTCATCTTTTTCTAAGATGACCTGGGTCACTCTCTTCTTCTCTAAGATGTTACACTTTAATATAGTATGAATCTTATTTATATCCTTATAAATTGGAAACCTAAGTGCTGAAGGTTCTACTATAGATGAAAGAACCATAAGTGACTTTGGTGTTAGCGTGAAAATAATGTCAATAAGTTGTCTCTAAGCCCTTTTCTTTTTCCTCTTGGATTATGAAAAGCTACTTCAACTAGCTAAGCCTTTTTGAGGTGGTGATAATTGATCAGGGTCATATCTTTTACAAAATAACAACCATTAAAGATAAAAATAAAATAAAATTGAGATGCATGAAAAATAAAATAAAGGAAAACTAACTCTTACCCATGCTCATTTATAATCTCTCTCTCTCTCCTCTCTCTCTCGAGCTAGAGTTTGATCTTATGGTTGACCTTTATTAGAAGCATCTAATTAGCGAATGTTTGGTCAATACTATTTATTATGTGGATGTTATTATGTAGCCTGGTCTCCACTCTCTAGGCATCCCCAAAAACACTCTATTATACTTAAGCACACCCTTAACTTGTAGTGGACCACAAACCAATTTATTAATACAAATCAATCACATCTACATTCCTTCACATGGTTTGTCTTGCCAATGATGACAACATGTGCTGGTTATTTTTCCTAGATAGAGAATGAGCAAAATTAAGATACTCCTTATCTATCATTTATTCAACTAATCATTATATAGCATATTTTGAACAGTGCTAGGTCACATTCCCCCTCGTGCAACTTGTAAAATTTCTTAAAAGCTACTATCGTGGTGTAGCCATTTGAGTTCAGTTGGTTAAAACACAATCGGTAATGCTTAAGGACCTTTTTTATAAACCCGAACAAATGGAAGTCTTATCCATATACAAACATGCACACAAAAGTTGTTATCTCTACCTTTTTCTTAGTGAACCTTTGAGCTGGCAACTAATTCTTTTCTTTTTATAGGGCACCTAAATCATGTAACCTTAAGACAATACTCTACTAAAAGAGTCCAACTTGTTCAAAGAAATAATGATTGTATGGGTCATCTAGTTGGAATCTCTAAATTTTAATGAAAACTCAAGATACCTTATCCCCTTTAGAATTCTCTAGCCCTATTATAGGATTATACATCACTGAATTGGGACCTCCTATCTAATAACCTCGACCTATATGCTACTTAAGAGTGATCTACCATTTTAAGATTTAAAAACAATGTTATTAAAGATATTTTCTTGACTAGAAGTCTCTAAACATAAAAAATTAATAGAACCACTTAAGATCCCCTTAGTAAATTATAAAGACAAGCACAAATGACTTGGAAATGCTTGAAACAAAAAACAACACCGCTTAAAAATCCCTTTGCAAGTTATAGAATAGTGTTTTTAGAATTCTAAATAATTGAGAGTAATGGTCACATTGGGTAGTTTTCATTGTAAAAAATTATCATAAACCCAAGTTGATTTAGTCAACCATATAATCAATTAGTGCCGACAAAATCACTCAAAACTTGACATGTGCCCCATTTTATAAGTGAAATGAAAAGATTCATGAAAGGGCCAAGACCTTTATCATCCTCCTACACGTCCACATACGGATTCCTAAACTCCACATCATACATCCTTCACACATGTATGTTCTTTGATGAATAACACAATAATTATTCCTTAGACAAGGGTAACCAATAATACGAGTGAAAAGACTTTTTCTTTATCTAGGATATGAACATGTCATGAGGACAAGCGACATATTATTCTTAAAACATGCCTTTTTTTTATCTAGGAAATGTTGATCAAGTGACAAAAGCTCTATAAAGAATGGATAAACACCTAAGTATTAATGTCATCCATTCCACTAAGACTTCTAAGGGCAAGTGATGTACATATAGAACAAGAGTACTTATCGAAGGGACTTCCTAAAGCACGTCATTGCCACATGTAATAAGTAGCTTAGTTCACATGCCTAACCTATCACACCTGACCAGACAACTTAGGTTTGACTCGAATGCATTTGATCAGACAAATATCTCCTAAATAGACACCTTTGGATGACGTTCGAACTATTTCACATACCTTTCATATATATTGTACCAAGTATTAAATGCTTACATGTTTTTCTATCTTGAGTGGGCCATATAAATATAAAGATAGGGTATGTTTATCTCCAAGTGTATGACCTTTATGGTGTCATCATTTTAACTCGATAATGATCTAACAACCATTAGAGGCTATCACTCTAAATGATAAATTCTAGTAATAGGTTTAGATGTGTGCTAACTATTTTGCCCTCTTCTCCAAGCAAGTTGGTGGGATTTATGACTTTATAAGGATTCATGTTCCAACTCCTTCAACTATCATTTCTTTTTAAAATTCTATTATCATCTTTCTTGCTTCATCTCTTAAACACACACATATAAAGCCCATTTCAGCCACTAAAACTCATTTAAATACTTGCTTAATCATCATAAGTTCCTCACAACTCACCAAATGATTTGTCTTGTATGTTATCAACCCTAACAATTATTTCACCATCTAGAATCTCAATAACATTACCTGTAATATATAAGATACTAGTGAGACTACATCATGCATGTTTATTTCGTAAAAAAAAAAAAAAAAACCTTGTATTCAAAATAATAACTGATTTCTTATAAAATAACATATTTACACCAAATAATAATTTTATTTAAAAAAAAATATCTTATATTTTAACCACCATATAATTGTAAGGTCAATCACAAAAAAAATTAACAACAACAAAAAATATATAATAATAACAATAATGGAGACTAATAATTGGATTTGATGTTGACGGAAATCCAATCCCTTTTTTGCACATCCAATTAAAAATCTAATACGTGATTTCATTGTTAATATTAGTGAATCGAAAACAGAAAAAAAGACAAATTCAAAGGAGGACCGGTGACATGGCATTCAATGATAGACCCAAAACTTTCTGCAAACGAAACGGCAACAGTTGCTCTCCTACATGACTAGTTTTATCCACTCACCACACCACATGTCGTATCAGTCAACACGTGATTTATTCAAATGCCACGTGTCACACACTCACCTTCCCAATCCACCACGTACCAAATAAATAAATCCAAGAAGACAACAACGTCTTGCTCTTCTCCCGTCTATATATAAAAAAACTCCCCGATGCCATCAGTTATTGTTGTTGAAGCTCCCTTCTAGTTCTCTCTGATATTGTTGGGCTGTTGACGCTTATGTTCGAAGAAAGAAATAAAAAATAAAGATGACTGTGAGGGAGAGGGAGAGGAATAACAAGAATGATAGTCAAGAAATTGGAGGGTGTGATACAGAAGATCAGGGATCAAAAGATTTGATGAAGAAGAAGGTAGGTTTTGTGCACAGTCAGGTTCTGAGGATAAGAGAGGAGGATTCACATCTTGGTGAAGAAAGATTGAGTGCTGCTAAAGAAATGATCAGGAAGGCTTTGATTGGGAAATTAGAAGAAAGCTTTGGTGTCCCCCCACATGCTGCTATGGAGGTTGTGTTTTTTTCCAGGCCTATCTTGCCTTGCTCGCCTCTTAGTGGCAAAACTACAGTCAAGGCCTTGCACTAAAATTGCTCATACGTCAATTAAGGTTCGTTTTTGCTTCTTATTGTCTTTGTGATTTCTTTCTTATTCGTTCTTTTTTGTGTAGAGCATGTAATGATGAGTGTTCTTGAAGCTCTTGCTTGTGATTCTGTTTTGATTCTCAAGTGTTGCGTTCTTGAGAGTTAAAAATGAGGGAAATCCAACTGTTCTTCTTCGAGAGAAATTGTGTGATGAGAGATAATTTGGGTTATAAGCTCGCGAATTGCTTCAATTCTTTTCACTCTTAGTGGCAAAACTACAGTCATCGGGGAATGTTTGAGAACCCCATTTTATGGACATAATGGTTTGGAAATTACTGATTTGAGTGTGATTTATTGTTTGATTTGGCAGGATTTATTATTAATGGAAGATGAGCTCGAAGTTAAAGAGATGCAGTCTGTTAATTAAGAGAGCTGCTGACAATAATCGCAGTTTTATATATATATATATATATATATATATATATATATATATGATGCCGTTATCTTCTCTACTGTTAGCTAGGATTAGGATGAAGTAGCCATTATGTACAGTCTAAGAAATTAATA
>Ga0325402_1001286_pt1 | contig 20185 bp, 16 predicted proteins | sample PopdelMetagenome_22_FD_207212 | JGI IMG/M metagenome (GOLD analysis project Ga0325402, IMG submission 207212) | Populus deltoides microbial communities from Bellville, Georgia, United States - Xylem-PdKOR-R3 | ecosystem: Host-associated > Plants > Phyllosphere > Stem > Wood/Secondary xylem...
AAGAATCAACAATATTTCAATTTTTTTAAAATTACATACAATAACTAATTAATTAATATCATTGAACTAATTTAGTGGTAAGTCAAAGAAATTTATTATTTTAGAAAAATTATTTCTTTACGAGTCTTGTTAAAGAGATAACCATCTCCTCATCTATTAAGAAAAAAACTTTATATAGTCTGGTAGGTGATCCAGTGGTAAAACTTTGGGACCAAGAAATTTACTTCCCCTGTGATCTCAGATTCGAGTCATGTGGTTGTTAATATGATAGCCACTGAAGGCTTACATGGTTATTAACTTCAGGATCCGTGAGATTAGTCAAGGTGCGCACAAATTAACCCGGATACCCACATTAATAATTAAAAAATTTTGCAAATGAATATTTCATATCAAATTTATAAATGAATTAAGGTGTTAATCAATAAGCAATTGATATATATTCTATGAATTTTTAAATGATTGTTTCCATGAAGAAATAATCATTATATTTTTTCTATAATACTTCTCATTTTAATTACAAATGACGTAGAGCATGCTACAATTATAAAAAAAAAATGATGGTATATATTTTTATGTATTAAATAATTGATTTCAACAAAATATTTAAGGTTGGAAAATATTTATTTTTCTTTCTCTGAATAAATATTATATAATTTAAAATTTTAAGTATTTTTCTTGTAGATGTTATCATGCTCATCAAGTCTTTTAAATCTACTTTTACCAGTCCATGAAAAACATCTCCACTCTTCCTACCACTAATTTTTTCAGATCATCAACAATGATCCTTATTTATTTGAATTAACTGATTAATTTTTTTATATGTATTCGATAATGCATAGTAAAAAAATACAAAATCTTTAGTCACTGTGAGCATAAAAAAGAGACAAGGAAAAAGCAAGAGAAAAAGAAGTGGAGCGGGCATGAGAGGGACGCCCAGTTCAGAATTCTGGTCCAGTTATTTAAAGCCCATTTTCTGAAACCCTAACCGCTGACGCTGCCACGTCCAAAACCGGAGGACAAATTCGTCAACCAAAAATCCCACACCTTTTCTTTCGCACATATATATATATATATTTTCCAAACCCTAAGACCGTTCACTCTGGTCTCTCTGCCGCCGTTCAAACCCTAGACAACTGATATCTACCCCTCTCACCAAAAAATGACGACCCGCTTCAAGAAGAACCGGAAGAAGAGAGGGCACGTCAGTGCTGGCCATGGACGTATCGGCAAGCACAGGAAGCACCCAGGAGGTCGTGGTAATGCTGGAGGTATGCACCACCACCGGATTCTATTCGACAAGTACCATCCTGGTTACTTTGGCAAAGTCGGTATGCGTTACTTTCACAAGCTCCGCAACAAGTTCCACTGTCCGATCGTGAACATCGACAAGCTCTGGTCCATGGTCCCTCAGGATGTTAAGGACAAGGCAACCAAGGATACTGTGCCGATGATCGATGTCACTCAGTTCGGGTACTTCAAAGTTCTTGGGAAGGGGTTTTTGCCTGAGAAGCAACCAATCGTTGTCAAGGCCAAGCTTATTTCGAAGATTGCTGAGAAGAAGATTAAAGAGGCTGGTGGGGCTGTTGTGCTTACTGCTTAGGTGAGGGTTTTTAAGATTTTGAGCTGTCCTTGATTTTGTTAAATTCAAGAGATTAGTGATACTGTTGGACCGTTTGATATTATGGATACTTTATGTTTTTCTTATAAATCTATTGGTATTGGCTTATTTATGGCTTTGTCTCTTGCATTCATGGCCGGGTCGAATTGAATTGATTGTTTGATGATGCTAATTTCACTGTGGTGCTTTGTGAATATGAAACCTTACTCTTCCTAATGCTGACTTGTTTATGAGGGTTCTTTTTGCATGGATATAAAAATCTTTAGTTGCCATTCAATTTTTTACTGAGTGAATATTTTTTATAGAGTTGAATTGTAAATGAAACTGCTCTTGAAAGTTTCTTTTCCAATCAGGCAATTGAAGTTTATATGCATTGCAAGAAAATGCAATTAGGTCTGATTCATTTCTCAGTGCTGGTTTCTTTTGGAATATGCCCTGTCACATTCTCTCGATAGTTGGTTTCTTTTGGGATATGCCCTGTCACATTCTCTCGTTAAGTGTCTTGTTTACAAGATTCTTATAGGAATTTGCTCAGATTTGATTTCCAATCATGACGCATTTTGCTTGTGGGAAGGAAATAGAATATCAGTAGTCATGTATTGATCTAGCTCATTGCAGTAGACTTGAGAGACTACGAATCCACATCCGAAATTCATTTTTCAATAAATTAATGCTGTTTGGTGGGTTTTCTACCAAACCTATTGCTCATGTTCCTTCTGCATTATTTATTTTAGCATTAGTGACTGGAGATTTTAACAATAGTGTGAAGACATCCTGGTGTGCTTGCTGATTTTTCCTCACAAATATCGTTTTATATTTATAATGTTTTTTTATCACTTATTTGCAAATGTTTTAAGTGTCATTTCGATCAGTATGAAATACGAATACTCATTTTATTGATAAATTAATATGTTATTAGGAATTTTTGTGCATGAACTATAATATGACTGTCTGCTATCACCTGTACTTGCGTATCAGCAATTTGGTTCCACCTGCTTTGTTAAGGCCTTGGTGTTTTGTGCTTTATGGAGATTCTGTTTATGTCCGTTAAATCACTCTCGAGTGATTGTAAAATTTCCTTTGGCATGGCATCATAACCATGCCTGCCAGCAATATTCTTCCATCATAGAGTTTGGTAGCCATCTCTTGTCATTGACTCTTTGGCTCGAGTGATTGTAAAATTTCCTTTTGGCATTCTAACCATGCCTGCCAGCAATATTCTTCCATCATAGAGTTTGGTATCCATCTCTTGTCATTGACTCTTTGGCGTGCTTGAATTTTGGCCTATTTGTATGTGTTTTCAGAGCTGTCTTATTTCATCCAATGGACTTGCGGTTTTAATGTTTCTAGCTGCGAATCCTACATTGTGGAAATACCTTTTGTATGGGATACATGGGGGGATTGAGGGGTGAAAGTCAGATTTTATAGCATTAGGTTTACTGGTTTTATCAAAGGAATTTGTTCATCTCTAGGGGGAATCGAGGTTGAAGTTGCACTAGCCATTATAGAAACGAACGAACTCAAATTGAGGCGATGGAATATTATCATGGTGGTCCAATCAATTATAGTGCTCCAATGTCAGGGTTCCTCTGTCCGTGGAGGGTTCTCCCAGGGATTTAGGACGGAAACCAGCATTTAGAGACTTGAGGCAATTGTAAGGTTAATATTTGAATGCCGAGCTCTGCCAGGGGTCGATCAGTTTAGTGAATAGCAAGCAATACTGTCAAAGCAAGCTAACAAGAAATTGGTTGAACATACAGATATTGCCATTGTTAGCTTACATGAGAATATTCAGACCCTACCCTGTTGGGTCTTGGTGTCTTTTTTTATTATTATTTATTGACGTAGGTATCCGGTGAGAGTGCTTATTTTGATAAGTTCGGTTGAGTGTACATGAGTTTGGGTAAATAAGGCCACCCCTACAAGAAATAGTGTCTCAAGGAACATTTAATGTTAAAATGAAAGTATACTGGACTTTATTTAAACATTGGAAAAAACTTGCACTGAAAAGCTATGTTCCTTCGTGAAGTGTATTATAAATTAGTTCTTGTAGTTTTGCAGAACAAATTAAGCAGTTAATTTGATTTTAAAAACTAATTATTTAGTCTTTTAATCAACGTTGAGCATGTATAATTTTATTCCAAAAAATGTTTTTTTCCCTCGTCAAATCTTTCCATATTATTTATTTATTTTTAAAACTAAAACATAAAATAAACAATTCATGAAAGAGACTAGTTAGTTTTTAAAATTAAAAGGACTATTTAATTTGTTTTCCAAAATTAAAATGACTAGTTTATAATTTATTCTCCTTCGTGTGGTGGTGAAAAGCTTCACTTAGAAAGATGTGTGTATTTTGAGAAATTTTACAATCAATTATATCAATATTTTTCTTTTTTTAAAAAATGAATGTTTAATTGGATTTTTTTTTAGTATTTATGACACGAATGACATGGATCTTGGAGATGGCATGGCAATAAAGACAAGAAAAAATAAAAAGAAAGATTAATTGTTTTTTATATTTAGTTAAAAAAAAGAAGAAGAAAAAGAAAAAGAGCGAACACTTCTAATTTTTTCTTGTTAGGTTAACGATCTATTTGTCTTTATTTTTTTTATTTTAAAATATATTTTTGGAGATTTCAGATCATTTTGATGTGTTAATATCAAAAATAATTTTTTAAAAATAAAAAATATTATTTTGATATATTTATAAATAAAAAATATTTTAAAAAGCATTCGTAACTACATTTTTAATATTATTTAGTTTTTATTTTTTATTGAAAAAATAAAAAGAAAAGGAAGGGCAAGTTTCCCTTTAAAAGTGTTTTCCTTGTCATTAGCGCCACATGATTAATCATCCACTGCATTATCCCTTAAATTCATGTTATATATGCCATCTGAGTACTAAAACGACACACCTAAGCAAGATTTTCATGTTATATCTGACAAATTTTTTAAATCCCACTTGGTTGTTATAATTTTAATAGTCTACACTTCTATTTTTTAATAAAATAAATATTGACACTCGGTTGTGAAATTATCAAAGTTCACACGTGTTATTATCTCTTTTATTTAATACCTTTCCTCTAAAAAATTCATGAGATGCTTAACTTTTAATTTGGGAATAGCTTATTTTGTAGTTAAACTGTTAAATGATTTTTCCATTAAAAAAATAGAATAAATTGGAGAATAGCGAGAGAGGATCTTACTAGATGCAGAGATAAATTTATCGCGTTCTAAACTTCAAAAAAACACATTTTTCTTTTTTCAATCACAAGGTAAAGTTTTGCTCACGTGTTAATTAAAAAGAAAAGGGTGAGCTTTTCTGTGTTTCTTTTTGTTCTTAGGAAATGTTTTTGAGAATTTTTAAAATTTGTTTTTCAAAGTAAATTTTTATATTTTTAGATAATTGATGTTGAAAATAAATTTTAAAAAATAAAACAATATTATTATGATATATTTTTAAATAAAAAGTATTTTAGAAAGTAACCGTAGTTATAATCTCAAATACTATTTAAAATTGTATTTATTTTTGTAACAGCTTCTACTATTAAGACAAGCAATGAAAATAAGGTATTTGGTTACTTTTGAAACACATGTTTGTGTTTATAGGAACTATTAAGGTCATGTTTGTTTTAATGTTTCAATAATGTTTTTAAAAAAAATTAAAATTTTTTTATTCTTTTCTTTACTTCAAATTAATATTTTTTGTTGTTTTTAGATCATTTTGATGTGCTGATATTAAAAATAATTTTTTTAAAAAAAATATTTTAATACATTTCTGAGTAAAAAACACTTTGAAAATCAACCACAACCACACTTTGAATATGTTAGTTTTGTGGCAATTGTTGTGGTTGTGGTTTGAAAAAAATCATTTTTGCTGTGGTTGGTTCATATAAAATGTATGTTTAGTTAAAATTGGTTCATATAAAATGTATGTTTAGTTAAAATTGTGGTTGATATTGATGTTTTATACAAAATGACTAAAAAGGACATAAATTAATTTATTGTTTGTTTTAATTGAAAAATAATATTTAGTATAATAATCGGTATAAAAAGAAAATTGTTTATTTTTATTAAAAAAATAAACATTATTGCCCATCAAACTTGTTGCAATTCCATCACGAAAATAATCCATATGTGAAGCCCTCTAGTGCCCACGTGTTTGTGATTGTGGAACCACATCAGTTAAAGTATCAGTAGAAATAAAATCCGGATGGCGATCAAACTCGTTAAATGCAACATCTTAGATCGACTTCCTTTGAATGTAGTTATGCAGTGTCATTGATGCGACAACAATTTGAACTTGTTGTTTTGTAAGGAAACATATGCATGTTTTGCAAGATTCTTCACCTTTTCTTCTAAACTCTAAATGTACGTTCTATTACACATCGTAACGATGAATGGACATGGTTGAATATTTCTTCCCAACTTTGCAGTTGTCCTCATCGATGAAATTATGGAAGATGATATCCCTCACCTCTATATGACCTTAAGTAATCGTACTCATTTGGATATCCGAATCAACGAGATAATACTTCTCTATATCAAGATAATGATAGTTCAAAACTTATTTCCTATTGCAAACAAAAAATAAAATTATTCAAATTGAACACCCCTTTTTTATTTATCAATACCTTCTGGTGGCTTCAAAAATCTTATATTGGATTGTCAATCGCCTCAAGAAATATTCTTGTATCGTGTGCATTGCCTTCCCACCCAGCCTAAATAAATGTAAATTGCATGTCAAAGCTACATGCTGCCAATATATTTTGAGCGGGTACATCTTTTTTACCAATAAATGGTATTTGATTTTCTTGTGATACACAAGTACGTACATGTTTCTATCAATCGATCCAGTACAATTCTATAAAAAAAAAAGTTTACAAATCAATTTAAATGTAGTACAAATATTTGTTTGTAACATTTTAAATTATTTAACAACTTAGATAAAGCATTTTTCACCTTGAAATGTGGCATATATCTTGGATTCATTGCAATTTCCATTGGTGTTATTGAGAATTCTGGATCTACCGGTTTGATAAAATCAACAGCTAGCAAACACATTGACCTGAAAACTTCGTTGAAATATCTGCTTGCGGTTACACCTGAATGTTGAAATCTCTCATGAACTTCCATGTTTGAAGCTCCTAGAGCTAAAGTATAGAGAAACATGCCTACCTTCTCAATAACACTTATTCTTCTAAACTGTTTTAGCCCGTACATCGTTTCCAAATCAACACACAAACTCTGCAATGTGTCTGCATCCATTCGAAACATGTTAACACAACGTACCCAATGCCCATTTAAAATTTTATTCAACCATCTCATTCATGTGTTATATGAAACCATACATGGTTCTTTGTAAATATAATTATTATAATACAAAGCAAGTGCTCCAACTGTGCATAATATTAATTTATTGTGATCACACTCTCTAAGCCAAAACAAATCGCCTTCCTCATTATCATCGTGTTTATTTGCATTGTCGTCATCTGTATTGTTCTCATTACTAGCACTGCTACTACATCCAAAACCACTTACAATACTTGTACCACCAAAACCATTTGACATATACTAAACAACATTATTCATAACATTGTCATACTTATCATCAGATAGATCATTAAACCAATTCACATCCATATCTACAATACAACATAATTTTCACCTATGAAATTGCCATAAATACATGTGCATGGAGGAATCTGTTTCGAATATTAAAATTTCATGTTGACCTGAACTTAAACCAAAACAATAACTATGAAGCATTCCTAAATTATTGTAGATCTTTTAGTAATAATTAATTAATACAATATTACGTGCATCGCAAGCATACTATTTACGAATTCAGTTAAGTTTGTGATAATGAGAGCAATTAATTGAAGAGGAATGAGGATATAAAAAAAAGAAGGTGAATACAAAGCTATGATTGTACATAAAACTGATTCATTATATAACCTCAAAACCGATAACTAACCTTCTCAAAACAATGCAATTTAAGTGGCAGTGCTTGTTATATGTTGGCAGCTTAAATGAATGTGTTGCAATACAAATTGTGCTTTAAATAGGCAATGAAAGACATAAGGAAACAAACGTACAAATGCCAACCTTTAACAGCCATTCAAACCAACTTTACACTAACAATTCCAAACTCCAAAAGCTAATAGTCAACATGTTAATAACCATTCAAACTTACAAATTCCAATATCCAATTCTATATTAAAATAGCAAACACAACCTAAATGTTTACAACCATTCAAACCACATTCAACACTTATAATAATTCCAGCTTCTAACATGAAGCATTCCGACATAATTTTCAACCCTCCAACAACAACCATTATCTAATAGATACAAATAAAATGCAATACATCAACATAATATACGTTATAAATTAGAAATGTGAAAAAACAACAATGCTAATCACGTACATTAAACCATATTAGAACAACACAGCAGCAACAATAACTCATGAAGTGCAAATTAACATAAGGATCCATATTGTGCTCTTGTAACTACCAAAACACACAACACTAAAATATGTTCATAGATCATTAAAATACATCGACAGAATCAGTGTTATATACAATCCAACAACTCTTCACTTAAAATATGAAATTCATGTAATACTCTAAAAAAACATATGACAACACAATCAACTTCAATTGTTGACAAATAGAATATAAATAAGTGTAAGTACATTATAGTAGATTTACACTTACATCAAGGTTTTACGTTTGACTTCCTCTCGAACATTAATTTCAGCCATTGAATTTTTCTTTTGTTATCTCCAATTGTTGCCCACATTTCCCTTGTACTTTTAACCATGAAAAACTCAATTGCAAAACAATAAAGCTCACTGCCGAAAACCACTTCCTCAATGGAGAGAAACTCCTTCATGACCCCTTCTATGCTACATCCTTTTTTATCCCAACCACTTGATGTGCATTCACCTAGGAGATATACTAACCGATTAATCTAAATGCGAAAAAAGTTGCGCTCCCATTCCCGAACCTTTTTTTTTCACTTTTTTGTGTACATTGTTGAACACATTTTCTCTTCCCACTACTACTACTAGGATTGCTAGTACTATTGGCAAAATTTACACCAGCAACCATATTATTGACATCCTCAACAAAATTTGGTAAAGTATCCTCCTCTGAATCACCATTACCTTCCTCTAGATGTGGATCCTCATTAGATGCATTATTTCTCCTTTTAGTGAAACCATCATCATTAGAATTCAAACCCTGTGATGGAGCCCAAACATATTCACCGGTAGCCACAATGTTTGTAAACATGATAAAATATTTACAACACAATACGGGATCAATACCAACATGCCTAAACTTTCTGGCTCCTCGTATCTCCTACAATAAGGGACAATAAACATATAAATGCATTAATTATTATAAGAACAAACAATAAAACAGTTTACTGCAGTTGTACACGTACTGGAAAAAAAAACAGACCTTAATTTTAGATTTTCACCATTTATCAGTTACCAAAATTGTTCTAATTTCAGTACTCCAGTCTACTCCTGTTTTAAAAATCAATTTTTTTTCCATATTCTCCAATCCTTTTTTTATTCCGTCCCACCTATTTTTTAGTTGTGCTTTTGTTAATGCGTGGCCAGTTCGCTCCTTAAAACAATTCATAACATATTTCCAACCAGCTTTGTCAAAATTTGTGTTTGGTCGCATACCTTTCTTAATTGTTTTGATACAAATATCATAAAATGTGTTCAACATCTCTCTAGTCCAACAAGCCTTATCTTGTGATTGAGAATATTCCATGTTCTTGGTTAAAATGTTTTTTCTAACATACAATTAATAGGTTAATTTTCTAAAGGCGATGTAATAGACATGGACTGAACCAAGTTTCTTCAAACAACAATTAAAAGAAAGCATGAATTTTTTTTTTAAAAAAAGAGTTACAGAATGAGCAAACCAAAACATAAAACACATAACCAAGTTAATTTATTCCTAAGTTGTTGATAGATCCCACATAACAGCAGCACACAATTCATAATATTACTTACAAAGAAATCTAAACCTTAAACCATTTAACTTAGATAATGCACATATTGACATATATAGTGGCAGTGCATTAGAAAGATCCCACATAAAAATAGCACACAATTCATAATATTACAAACAAAAAAACATCAAAACCACAAACAATTTAACGTAGATAATGTTAATATCGACATATATAGTGGCAGCGCATTAGAAAGATCCCATACAAAAGCAGCACGTAATTCATTATATTACAAACAAAAAAATCTAAACCTTAAACCATTTAACTTGGATAATACTAATACACCCGATATCCAGTGGCAATACATGAAAAAATATATAAGAACATGATTATAATTTTTCCTAAAACCATCTAAAAATTAAAAACATGTAACTAAAGAAAAAACAAAGAAACTGACTTTGATTTGTAGGATCAACCAAAACAGAGATTGGGTGTTTGATGTGCTTTTCAGGAGACAGATTTGCAAGCCCTTTTTGGTTTCGGACAGAAAATAGAACTCTTCAACTCAGATCAGGAGTTTGTTATTCTTCCCAAGATACAAAGAAGTCAGCTTATTGGTTCCTGAATCCAAACAGAACGAGACAAATTGTACAAAAGGAAGAAAAAGGGTATGGTTATTGCAACAAATCTGGTGTTACATAAAGTTTTAAAATAAATTCACAAGAAAATTACCCTGAAAATCATAATAATGTTAGTGTGTCTTCAACCATTTCTGGGTGATGAAAAAGTACCATCGCCGTGAAAAGAGTTGAATAAGGCAACAGATTTGTTGGTAGATGGCTGGGATCTCCAATCATCTATAAAAAAAAGGTGACTGGGTGTGGTCTGTGTGAGGTTGGAATGAGATAGGGAAGAATAGCAGCGTGAGCAAGGAATCGGCTACAAAACAAAGTGAGTGTGTGAGGTCTTTATCGAGATTGAAATGAGAGAGGGAAGCACAATGGAGAAAATAGGGAAAGATCGATGAGAGGAGAAGGCATCAGATCTGTTGACAGACTCAAATATTCCCAAAAATGGTCGAGATCTCCAATTGGCTACAAAAAAAAGGACGGTGTACGGTCTGTGTGAGGTTGGAATGAGAGAGGGAAGCACAATAAAGAGAGTAGGGAAAGATCGATGAGAGGAGAAGACCAAACAAAGCTATTTTGGAGAGAAAAAATAAAGCCATGTTTTTTGAATTATGCCCACACTCAAAAGCAAGCTTAAGTGACTTTTACATAGCATGTGGTTGGAACACAGGTTTTTGTGGGTCCTAACAATTGAAATGTGTGGTTTGTAGCTAACCAAACACATCAAAATTGTGGAAGGCATCTAAACATGGAAGCTACCACGTAAACAAACACTATCTAAAACTTATGGTCCAACCACAAGTAAACAAAAAGTAATATGCTACGGTTATTTATACAAAATCAATGTCTTTTTATTTTATTGTTCTTATTCTAGTGTATTATAAATGCTATGCAAATTAAGAAAAAACTTAGTGTCCTTCTAGGTAATTTAAGTCACAACGTCAACTTTAAATAAACAGTTTTAACATGTTTTTTAATAATATTTTCAACTATAATTTTAACTAAATACCTATTTAAATCAAATGAACCATAACTAAAAATGATTTTTCTAAGCCTATATATTTTTTTTCAAATCTCAACGAAAAAAACAAACACACTTTTAAAAGTATATTTGTTTTTGCGTTCAAAAAACGTTTTTGAAAATTGTTTTGGCTTCAAATTAATTTTTTTTATAATTTTGAATCGTTTTGATTCGTCAATATCAAAAATAGATAAAAAATACCTAAATGGATGATGATCTTAACTTAAAGTCCGGTAGACATTATTCTTGAATTATGTTTTTTGATTTCAAGTCATAATCAAAATTTATTTCCTATAAATAATTTATGATAAAAATAAGTTACAAATAAAAATATATTATAAATATATTTAGTGAAAACGACTTGAAAAAACTTGTTTTAAATGTATTATAAGTTATAATTCACAAGTTGACAGTTAAAAATCTCAGCTTTTGATATAATTTTGTCTCCCAAACATGATACCAAACATAACCTTAATTTCTGCAAGATATTGTCCCTGTTAGCCACGTAGCCTTGAGGTTTTATCCCGCAAACAATGGCTCTCAAGGTTTGAAATCTTGAATTTGGACCATTACTCAATTATTATACATTTGAATTTTGAGGCTAGGAATCATAAATGTCATACCAAATTCACCGACAATAATCCGTTTTCTGGTGGGAGCCTAGCTACCACATGATAATATCCCAAAAACGTGAGATTATAAAAATGGAACAGCACTCTCAACAAAAAAAAAATTAAAAAAATTATAATTATAAAAATGGGACTGAATAAAAGTACATTTCAGACAGTGATAGAGATTAAAAATTACTTTTAAAATATTTTTTTATTTGAAAATGTATTAAAATTATATTTTTTTAAAATATTTTTAATCTTAGTAAATTTAAAAACATTAAAAAAATAATTTTAAAAAATCTAAAAATTAATAAAACGAGCTGCTGCAAATAATATGCATAGATTCTTTTATTGCCGATGTGGTGCAGTTAATTGTTTTTTTAAATACTATGATAAATAATAATAATAATAATAATAAAAGGACACGGCAAGATTTTCAATAATGCAGCAGCACCAGGGTCAGAGTGTAAAATTTAGGTAAATAAGGGGTAGGTAGGGTGGGGGTACTGTAGGCAATTAAATCTTAAAGCAAAATACTCATCCTTCTTTATTCTCTCACTCAACTCAACTCAACTCGGTCTCACTCGCACCAATCCATCTTCTTTCTTTCTCGGTATCGTATAAAAAAGAGAAGGAAAGGGCTTGAGCAAGAAGTCGAGAAAGTTTAGGTGAAGAATCAAATCACTCAACTAATTGAATCCTACCTTACCTTTGCTAGCTAGCTAGAGCTACACAATTTTTTGTTGTAGAATTTTTTTGCTGTATGACAGCGAAATACTACAGTGACAGTTATTACGGTGAGCTTGCTAACCCTTTACAATGGCCACAGCTCAGGAAAAGGCGACGCCTACTTCCTTTGCGTCTGCTGCTGGAAAAGCAGCAGCAGCAGATGGGGTCTTGCAGAGCTGGACGGATCCCTCCCAGGATCCCATCACCAAGAGATCACCCACCTCGGTTTCCCTGATCCGTCCTGTTTCCTCCCTCTCACCTGATCCTAATACTAAAGGTAACTCAACACACTTGCATTCTGAAAATTATTCCATTTTTTTCTCGTCTCATCTTTAATCTTTTTTGGACAGGGATTACGATAATGACGAGGGCGCAAACCTGCCACCCTTTAGAACCACTAACTGCTGCTGAGATTTCTGTTGCAGTGGCAACTGTTAGGGCAGCTGGAGCAACCCCTGAGGTTTTAATTAAACTAAATTTATGACTTATACTAACTTTGATTTCATAAAGGAATTTATTAACTGTTTACTTCACTCCTTTTTCTTTTTGGCAGGTGAGGGATAGCATGCGATTTGTGGAAGTAGTTTTGGTGGAGCCTGTCAAGCACGTGGTTGCATTGGCAGATGCGTATTTCTTTCCTCCTTTCCAGCCTTCATTACTTCCCAGAACGAAAGGTGGACCAGTGATTCCCACTAAACTTCCTCCGAGACGAGCAAGACTTGTTGTTTACAGCAAAAGGTCAAATGAGACAAGCATATGGATTGTTGAACTGGCAGAAGTTCGTGCAACAACTCGAGGTGGCCACCACAGGGGCAAAGTCATTTCATCTGAAGTTGTTCCAAATGTTCAGCCTCCCATGGTATGTAAAGTACCCTTTTTTAGCTCTGGCTGCTGTGCTAAAAAAATGAAATTTTCATCAAGAATTTTATACTTGGTTAAGTTTTGTCACTTGTCTGTGATAATGACATAAATTTAAATTTGTTGGAAACAGGGTGAATTATGTGAAACATTTTGAACTTTACAGGAGTGCCTGGCCTTTATAAAAAGATTTTGTAATGCATCTTTGACAGCTCCTGTCTCTAACGACCACTCTTCTTTTATGGGCTACATATTAAATGATCAACTGTTAGGTTAAGGTTATAACATAATCAGAATAGGAAGAAAGTTCCAGTTGGGTCTGTTGAAATCGCTATGCGGCAGTGGGGTACTTGTATGAATCCTGGAAAAAAAAATCTGAGGTAGTTTTTGCTGTGATCTTAAATAGAATAATACACATAATGGATTCTACCTTTTCATTTGCTTCAAAATTACAGGATGCTGTGGAATATGCTGAATGCGAAGCTGTGGTGAAAGATTTCCCTCCATTTCGCGAGGCAATGAAAAAGAGGGGTATTGACGACATGGATCTTGTGATGGTGGACCCGTGGTTAGTTTCTTTGTTGGCACTGACACCAATTATCTCTGTAAAATTATGTTCCAGTGTATCCCCCTGCAATCATTATAATATTTTGGGTGTTCCCAATTTTTTTTCCAGGTGTGCTGGATATCACAGTGATTCTGATGCTCCTAGCCGCAGGCTTGCTAAACCTCTTATCTTTTGCAGAACTGAGAGTGACTGCCCTATGGAAAATGGTTACGCCCGCCCGGTTGAAGGAATCCATGTTCTTGTTGATATGCAAAATATGGTCGTGATTGAGTTTGAAGACCGTAAACTGATTCCCTTACCACCTGCTGATCCATTGAGAAATTATACTTCAGGAGAAACTCGAGGAGGTGTTGATAGAAGTGATATTAAACCTCTACAGATCATTCAACCTGAAGGTCCAAGTTTTCGTGTCAGTGGACACTTCATCGAATGGCAGAAGGTGCTTGTCTGTTTGTAGAGCTACATAACTAACTCTCCAAGTGCTACAAATCAACTGATCAGTATTCTTTTCTGCTCTCATTTTCCTTGGCAGTGGAATTTTCGTATTGGTTTCACACCCAGGGAGGGCTTAGTCATCTATTCTGTTGCATATGTTGATGATGGTCGAGGTCGGAGACCTGTGGCTCACAGGTTAAGTTTTGTTGAGATGGTGGTCCCTTATGGAGATCCTAATGACCCACACTATAGGAAGAATGCATTTGATGCTGGAGAAGATGGACTGGGTAAAAATGCACATTCTCTTAAGAAGGTGAGAATTATTTTCTTCTATCATCTCCCTTTTTACTATTAGTTTTCTTCCATCAGTTTAAAATTTTAGAATCCATGTTATGCTACTCAATAACTGAATAAAGTGGACGTTGCAGGGTTGTGATTGTTTAGGCTATATAAAGTACTTCGATGCACACTTTACAAATTTCACAGGAGGTGTTGAAACGATTGAGAACTGTGTTTGTTTACATGAAGAGGATCATGGGATCTTATGGAAGCATCAGGATTGGAGAACAGGATTAGCAGAAGTCCGACGTTCTAGAAGGCTTTCAGTGTCTTTTGTGTGCACTGTTGCTAATTATGAGTATGGATTTTTCTGGCACTTTTATCAGGCAAGTCAGTCAATTGGTGGTATAATCTGCTTGCTGTACATAAATCCTTGATCGTTCAGTCTTTTCTTGATAGTAGTTTTATCTTATGTGTTATGCAAAGCTCTTTGAATGTGACTGTGATGCTCAGCTGCCATCTTGATGGAAAAATGGGGTTGTTTTCAAGTGAGGAATATTGCAGTGCTTTTACAGTTTACTGCTATCTTTAGAGTTTTTTCCTTGAGGCTGTCAAAAGATAGTTCCTTAATGTATTCATAATGCCTGTAGTCATTCCTTCTTTCAGGATGGAAAAATTGAAGCCGAGGTTAAACTAACTGGAATTCTTAGCTTAGGAGCACTTCCACCTGGAGAAACTCGAAAATATGGAACAACAATTGCTCCGGGATTGTACGCGCCTGTCCATCAACACTTTTTTGTGGCACGTATGGATATGGCTGTTGATTGTAGACCTGGTGAAACATTCAATCAGGTAAGTCTCTGATCCACTGTAATATTGCAATTTTTGTGATAGGCTTATTTTAATATTTCTTATGATCAATTAAATCCTTAGTTCTTTTGTGAATAAGAGCTACTGCATTCTGACATTTTGAAGGTTTAGTTAATTCTGGCTCATCTCTGTCCCCATAAGTTGCTCTTTCTGGTAGGTCGTTTGAGTACTCATCAATATGTTCTATAGTGGTAGCGTTCTTGAAGGCTGTTGGTCATTCTTTCATGATTTAATGTTAATTTAGGTTTGGTTGGTCTAGATAGACTGTGCTAGATGGCTTCTCCAAGATTGAGTCTGTTTGTAACTTCCTCATTTGAGTAGTTTGAGAGGGAAAAAATCACGGGTGCTACAGGGTAAATTCTAGGCAATTTTATGGCTCATGGACACATGTTATTAGTTGGAATATTGATATTTGAGTTTTATGTTCAAGCAGCTTTCCTGATTTATTAACAGGGATGCTGGTTCTTTCAGTAGGTAGAATATCAGGTGTCTCTTACATTGGCTATCTTTGGATATTTTGTTATTGTTGTGGTTTCTCGAACTCTTTATGCTTAGCATTTGCTGAAATTGTCCACTGGAATCTGGGCTTGTCTTGATTTATTTATTTTTTCTATGTCCCTTCCTTTTTTCTTTTGGTCCCTCTCTCCAGGCTATATGATCTAATATCATTAAAAAAATGTGTGATGAAGACCAAGTCGCAGTACAGTATATCAAAGTAAAAGAAAATTAACTAATTCAAATAGAGTTTGTTTTCTTCTTCTGTCCCATTACAGAGTTGTATTCCAAGTGACTAAATTAATCTCCACTGCTGTTATGTTTTCATGCTCGCTAAGGGATGTCTACTTTCTTTATCTAACTTCTTATAGGTCGTTGAGGTGAATGTTAAAATTGAAGAGCCAGGAAAGGATAATGTCCATAACAATGCATTCTATGCTGAAGAGGAACTGCTCAGATCTGAGTTACAAGCAATGCGAGATTGTAATCCATTATCTGCTCGCCATTGGATTGTAAGTACTTCTGCCGCCATTGTGACTCTCCTTGTCATTTTGGGTAAATTGTAATATTTGTCATCTGGTCATAGTGTGCACAGTGAAGGTTGATTTTGGCAATATGCAGAGAGTGAGGGCTTGTTTGTCATTGTAGTCCAAAGGTGCTTTTGAAATTGTTTTTAGCTTCTAATTATTATTTTTGTGTGTTTTTGGATTGTTTTGTTTGTGTTGATGTTAAAAATAAATTTTAAAAAATAAAAAAATATTATTTTGATGCATTTCTAAGTTAAAAGCACTTTGAAAAACAACCTCTGCCACACTTCTAAAAAGGCCCCGGGACGGTAAGGTTGATTGGATTGGTGCAATGTCTTGAGATTAGCATGCCCCCATGCACAATTCAATTTATTTTCAAATAACATAACTGTTGGGGAAGCAGATGTTCTGCTTACTAGGCTATATCCTTAATAAAAGTATGCTTTGGTTTATGTTCCATAATGATTTTTTTTTTTATTATTATTTTTGGGTGCAAATTGGGAGAAAAATTTAGTTTGCTTCACTTGTTATCCTGTATCAATGTCAAACAACTTTTAGTGCTCATACTGCCATGATGTTCGTCTGGGAATTTCACATTTCATTTGAAAAATTGGATTGTGCATGAATTTTTTGTGCTTAAACATGCAAATTCTCTATTGTCGGATTTGCTTTGACTGAACAATATGTTTGTTACTTTTGTCTCCTGGAAGGTTTTAATGCATACTAACGTTTAGTTAATTTGCAGCTGCTCTAGTTGTATAAATTGAAAGGATGTCATCTTTTGCTACTGTCTTTTTTAAACTGTTGTTTCTTGGTCTATTTTTTGGGGAGGACTTGTTCATATCTTTTACTATTTATTCCCATCTTTGATTGCTTTGGTTTGTGCTCCTCATTTCATAAAATCAGATCAGAAACACAAGAACTGTCAACCGGAGCGGGCAGCTAACAGGTTACAAGCTGATGCCTGGTTCAAACTGTTTACCGTTAGCTGGTTCTGAGGCAAAATTCTTGAGAAGAGCTGCTTTCTTGAAACATAACCTTTGGGTTACGCCATATGCACGTGATGAAATGTATCCTGGAGGCGAGTTTCCTAATCAGAATCCACGTGTTGGTGAGGGATTGGCTACTTGGGTGAAGCAAAATCGATCACTTGAAGAAACTGATGTGGTTCTTTGGTCAGTCCACTTACCGATATTTCTTGTTTCTATAAGAGAAACAATTTCATTTTGTATTGGCACTATCAATTTGATTATGGAAATAATATCCTGATTTTCTATCACGAAACTCTACACTGGATATTAGACGTGCTTTTGTATATCTGATGCAGCAGCATACACTTTGTCTTGGATAAATAATACAATAGGGTATTAACGAACTACCAAAAAGTGTTGAAAATACAGCACGCTAAGCATCATTTGCCATGCAAATACATCAGATCATTGGTTTATTCACATATGAGAGATCTTTCTGATCATGATATCAAATATTGCAGGTATGTATTTGGTGTTACACACATTCCTCGGCTAGAAGACTGGCCTGTCATGCCGGTGGAACGAATTGGTTTTATGCTTATGGTATTTTACTCATCTCAGTAATAACTGTATCTATTTTCATACATTATTGCACTTCTAAAGCGATTCTTACATGTTTTATGGAGTTAAAGTACAAGTTCTTTACCAATGAGGCACACTTTTGATCCTGCTGCTCTGATTGTGTTCGTGATGCAGCCACATGGGTTCTTTAATAGCTCACCGGCGGTTGATGTCCCTCCAAGTGCATCTGATCTGGATCTCAAGGACAATGTGGTAGCTGCAAAGCCGATCCAGAATGGGCTTCTCGCTAAGCTCTGAACAGTTGGGTGCCACTTACTTTTCCTTGAATAAATTAACAATTGTCCCAACTTCTAGCAAATGCTCTTTGATTATTATTATTATTATATGCACCGTTGCTTGGCATGGCAAACCTTTGTCATGGGCGCATCTTCACGAACAATTACTTCTATATTTTGAAATTCCGTTAATGAGATCATTTATTGGGGGCAGGTGTCATTGTTAGTGCCTTTTTTGCCTTTGAATAACTTCATATCCAGATACTGGCGTGCTGCGACAAGCAGAATGCTAGGTGTTTGGGTAGGTGTTTGGGTTAGAGGTGGAGGTTGAGGTTTGGGTGTGGGATCCACTGAAAAGCTATGAAAAGTAAGAAATATTAGCTTTTGTGGTTGAGTTTTGTGCATAATTGAGTTATATCTAACCACAAAAGCTAAACCAAACATATATGCCATTGCCGCCTGCAGGTCAAATTGACCAATACTAGCCCATTGCAGTCTCTTTTAGATATGAAGAAACCTTTTGGAAACGCTATCAAAATATTATTTTATTATATTTTTAAATAAAAAAATATTTTAAAAATAACCATTATTATATTCTTAAATATTTTTAAAATAGTAAGGTAATGTTTATTTTTATGATGGCATTATATTTTTTAAAAAGTTATTTTGATACGAAGTAGTTAGACAATTGTTTTTTTAGTGTTTTTGGATCGATTTGATATATTGATGTTAAAAATAAATTTTAAAAAATATTATTTTGATATATTTTTTTAAAAAATTATTATTATAATAATACCAAAAATTTAGGCTGGAGCAAAGCAAGGAAAAAACCTCTCAGAATTGAATATACCATACAAGTCAAGTAAAAAAGCAAGAGTTCCAAAATCCTAGATTTAAATACAGAAAGAAGGAACCGCACTGAAAGACTACAGAGCAGCAGCGAAGCAAGAGGAAGCATCAAAATCACTGATATTCTTTACGTAATAACTCATGGAGTACTGAAATTAAAGGCCAACCACCTCCCTAAAAAACAGTACAAATACTAAATTCGAGGACAAAGCCTCTTCACGTGTCCTTTTTATCTCCAGCAGCTAACAAACTCTGCCCCCCAGGAATGGTATATGAATCTGGAGAAACCTCCCAGCTCAGCTCATGTCCTCCCAATCAGTAATAACACCACCACCAGCACCGTTCACAACAGGGATCCAAGCCATAAAATCTTAACACATCCAGTGCACAATCAACATAGATCGAAGCCAGCAAACCATAATCAATACAATTCCACCCATTGAGGGATTGTAATTCCACCCAAATCTGATAGACATAGACTTGATGGATAGGAGTTTGTTTTACCCGACTGGTTCGGATAAAACTCGAAGGAAAAAATTGGGTTTTGAGTAAGTTATGAATATTGCTCTACCCGGCCTAAACTTGACCCAAAATGCATTAATAACTTTAAAATTTGAAAACATTACATTTATGCTAAGCTACACACACAAGTTTAGGGTTTTGCCTAAACGTAACACTTTATACTCTCCTTTCTAGCGGTTTCTCTTTCATTGCAATCATGCTCTCTTCTCTCCGGCGGCTTGCTCTTAACCTTACCATCCTTTTATTGGAATTAATTTTAAAATTTTCATTTAAAGTCCATTGGAATTTCCTCTCTTAGGAGAGTACTATTATATAAATGAGATATGTTTCCACCATGCTTCCTTTTTCCCCTTCAATTATTTCTAA
>Ga0325402_1001290_pt1 | contig 20180 bp, 24 predicted proteins | sample PopdelMetagenome_22_FD_207212 | JGI IMG/M metagenome (GOLD analysis project Ga0325402, IMG submission 207212) | Populus deltoides microbial communities from Bellville, Georgia, United States - Xylem-PdKOR-R3 | ecosystem: Host-associated > Plants > Phyllosphere > Stem > Wood/Secondary xylem...
ACTAATCATATTTCTATGCCTTCACATTGCTATTGACTGGCTTTGCAGGCCAAAATTGAATAACAATATTTTTTCCTTTCGCTTCCCGTTTAAGTCTCTGTCTGATAGAAATTGAAACTAAACTTTGTAAGAGAGATTAGTTATTTGCTTGCTATAATAAAATGTAAAGCAATTTTAAGATTGCATTTGGGACTATGAAACTGATCTTTGATGAATGATTTTGATGATTTTGTGTGGAAATAAAAAAAATTTTACAAATAAAATTTCACCATGTGTAATTTTTATTTTATTTTTACATAAAAAGATGAAATAAATGACATGAAAAATAAATGAGCCTTTATATATTTCTTAACCAATGAAAGGTTAAGATACGGGATAACATATTTAAGATATCTTGTCATAAATATCAAATTTTGTAAATAAAGATCAATTAATAAAATAGTTCTTTGTGAGAGAGATTAGTTATTTGCTTGCTATAAGAAAATGTAAAGCAATTTTAAGATTGCATTTGGGACTATGAAACTGATCTTTGATGAATGATTTTGATGATTATATTGTTGAAACAAAAAATTTCTACAAATAAAATTTCATCATGTGTAATTTTTATTTTATTTTTACATAAAAAGATAAAATAAATGAGCCTTCATATATTTCTTAATCAATGAAAGGTTAAGATACAAGATAACATATTTAAGATATCTTGTCATAAATATCAAATTTTGTAAATAAAAATCAATTAATAAAATAGTTATTTGTAAGAGAAATTAGTTATTTGCTTGCTATAAGAAAATGTAAAGCAATTTTAAGATTGCATTTGGGACTATGAAACTGATCTTTGATGAATGATTTTGACGATTATATTGTTGAAACAAAAAATTTCTACAAATAAAATTTCACTATGTGTAATTTTTATTTATTTTTACATAAAAAGATGAAATAAATGACATGAAAAATAAATATATTTCTTAACCAATGAAAGGTTAAGATACGGGATAACATATTTAAGATATCTTGTCATACATATCAAATTCTGTAAATAAAAATCAACTAATAAAATAGTCTCATGTGACATTAAAAAAGGATATGAGAGCCTCTATAAACCTTTATAAATAGAGAGCATCACCCTAAAAAAAAAAAAAAAAAAAGAGAAGAGAATTCTAGGATATACAAAATTTTCTTCAAAACAAATCTTTAAATAAGGAATAGCTCTCTCAAAAGCTCTCAAGTCTCTTTCATCTATAATTAAAGTCCATAAAAAATAAAGCTCTGTTGGATAAAACGTAAACGCCCTATAAGAGTTTTTTTAACAACATTGAAGACAAATTAAGAGTATTCTTCAAAGCATCAAATCATCAAATCTCGTTTTGCAATACACATTTAAATTCACGTTCTTTCAAAGCATAAATATTGGCATGCTTTCACAAATAAATCAAGTCACCATATGTTAGATTCAAGGGAAGAATCAAAGTATTATTTATTATTTTGTTAGAATATTCTAAATAGAGATTGTATCTAGTTATATATCTTAATATATCAAATATTTGTACACATGTGCTTGTTTAATTTCAAGTGCTAAAAATCATGCTTGCAAATTTTTGGTGACTCCACTAGGGACATCTCTTGTAAGACCCCGGTCAAAATACTTTAAAAAAAAAGAGAGTGAGAAGCCTCCCTCTCTTAAAGGAGGCCAACGGTTGGAAGGGAAGAACATTTCCCCATCTTTTTCCCTCTTCTTAGAAAACCAACTAGCCTTGCATGCCAACATTTACCCTCCCTAAAGTGTGAAAAACAAAGAGAGATGAGAGTGGAAACATGCAAGGAGTAATTAAGGTGTTATTAAAAGAAGAAAAAGGTTATTGATTGAAGAGATAAAAGAAAACAGGAAGAGAAGGAAAGAAAAGAAGAAAATGACGTGAAGAAGGATTTTGGGGGCCAAAGAGCATAAACTAAAGTATTCTAAACACTTCCTAACTGAAATTGAGAGGGTCACGAGGCAGTCCAACGTACCCACACCGGAACATCACATCATACTTTAGATGGGTGACAACATTCCTTAGATGTCTCTTATTAAGCCATGTAAATCCGATAATGAATTTATTTGAGTAGTTGTATTAATTGTCACAAAGATGAAACTTTTGATATGGATTTAATATTAGAATGAAGTGATTTTTGAATCACACAATGAGACTGGCTTCCAAGAATGGAATGCCAGATTTATAGCAACCACTAAAGTCGTTGATGGTGATTGTCAAAATCACGAAATGAAATTGGCTTTCGAAAATGAAACGCCGAATGTATAGCAATCGATTAAATTGCTAAAGGAGATCATTAAATCACAAAATAAAATTCGCTTCTAAGAATGGAACGCCGAATGTATAGCAATCGGTTAAATTGTTGGAAATGATTATTGAATCATAAATGAAATTGGCTTTCAAAGATGAAATGTCGGAATTATGGAATTTGATTTGGTTGTTAAAGATGACTAAGGAATCTTGATAAGAGATAGGCGTCTAAGAATGGAATGCCATATTGAAAGATGGAAGTATTAAAGCACTTGTGTTACTATTACGCATATAGCAGGATCCCCAAGATTCTCCTCAAATCATGTTGTATCTGTTAACAAAACTCAATCCCATGATTCTAGGCAATTCCTTGATTATAGACAGTAGCTATATATAGAAGGATATGTTAACTTTGTATAGTAATTACCTTGCTGTAATATTGCTAAAGAAATTCTATAAATGAGAACTGCACCACCAGACAAAGACACGGTGGTTTTTATAAATCTTTACATGGTATCAGAGCTTCCCTAAGGATTCTCCTTCCTCGATCCAAATGGCCTCTGAAACTCCGTCCTCCACTCTGTCTTTCAACACAATGGTCCATCTGTTGACCATCAAGTTATCTTTTTCCAACTTCCTCCTCTAGCATAGCCAAGTGCTGCCATTACTGCAGTGCCAACATCTTCTTGGATATGTTGATGGCTCTATTAAACCTCCTTCAACAACTATCGGTTCTGATGACTCTGCCACTATCAATCCAGCATTTGCTAAATGGCAGCAGACCGATCAACTCATACTAAGCCTCCTTCTTACTTCGTTGACTGAAGAAGCCATGTCTGTTGTTGTTGGCTTAACCTCTTCACATGCTGTTTGGTCTACTTTGGAGACAACCTTTAGTCATCGTTCCAAATCCAGGGAGTTACGTTTCAAAAATGAACTACAGCACATGAAGAAAAATACTCGATCTATTGTTGAATATTCCCGTGAGTTCAAATCTGTTTGTGACTAGCTGGCTGCAATGGGTCGTCCTGTAAATGATCTTGACAAAATACACTGGTATTTACGTGGACTTGGCTCTGCTTTCTCCACCTTTTCTACTACACAGCTATCTCTTCCATCTCTCACTTCCTTTACTGAGATTGTTCCTATGGCGGAGAGTTATGAAAATTTTATTAAATCATTGGAGCTACCTCCCACGGGATCCATTTCTGCTGCCTTCACTGCCTATCACAGTAATAAATCTATTTTTGCTCATGGTGGTAACCATCCCTTTCGTAGGGGTCGTAGCCGTGGAAATGGTCGTTTTCAACGCAACCGCCCCATTCGCTATCAGATTTGTCGTGAGGAAGGTCATTATGCTACTTCCTGTCATGACCGTTACTCTCATTCCTTAAAATCTTCCAACTTTGTAGAGTTTTTTACTCAGGCCTCTGATTGGTATACAGACACCGGCGCCACTGCACACATGACCAATGATGTTGCTCAGTTGGACAAGTCTGATACGTATACTGGTAAGGATTGTGTTGTTGTCGGTAATGGTGCCACTTTTCCCATATCTCATATTGGTATCCTTCCTCCCACTTCTTCCCTTACTTTAAAGGATTTTTTAGTTGTGCCTGGCTCAACCAAAAATTTGATTTCCATTAGCAAACTTACCTCTAATTTTCCTTTCTCTATCACCTTTACTAATGATCGCTTTGTTATACAGAATCTAGTCACAGGAAAGGTGGTGGCAACCGAGAGGCGTGAAAATGATCTTTATGTGCTTAAGCGTAGACATCACTCTTTGCTTTCTGTTTTTCCAAATAATTATCCTCGAGCTTCATTTGATGTTTGGCATGTGCGTTTGGGCCATGTGTCACACTTTATTATTTCTCTTTTAAATAAAAAGCGTAAATTATGTGTGACCTCTTTACTGCCCACTCCCACTATTTGCTCTAGTTGTCAACTCGCAAAAAGTCATAGACTGCCATTTCACTAGAATGACAAACAGGCATCTAATGTTTTGGATCTTATTCACTGTGATTTATGGGGTCCATCTCTTGTTTCATCAAATTTAGGTTATAAATATTATGTTATTTTTGTTGATGATCATTCTTGATTTACGTGGCTCTATCCTTTAAAATTTAAATTAGATTTTTTCCATAATTTTATTCAATTCCAGAAATTTGTAGAAACTCAGTTTTCACTTAAAAATCAAATCATTTCAAAGCGATGGAGGCACTGAATTTACAAATCATCAATTTCGGGATCACTTGCTAAAATGTGGCATTCATCATCAAATGTCTTGTCCTTATACACCAGCCTAAAATGGCCGAGCCGAGCGAAAACATCGACATATAACTGAAACTGGCTTAGCAATGCTTTTTCACTCACATGTTCCTCTATGATTTTGGGTTGATGCTTTTAGCACAACTGCTTTTATCGTCAATCGGTTGCCCACACCAACTCTTGATGGTTGTCTCCTTTTAAGCTTTTGTATGGTAAATCTCCCATTTATTCCAATTTTCATCCTTTTGGCTGCCTTGTATTTCCCTACTTACATGACTATGCTCCTCACAAATTAAGTCCTCGTAGTCGTCCATATGTCTTTCTTGGCTACAATATGTCCCATCATGGTTTTTCGTTGCCTTGATCGTTCTATTAATCATGTATTTATTTTTAGGCATGCTATTTTTGATGAACTTAATTATCTCTTTCAAGGAACCTCTTGCTCTCGGTCCCTGCCCAACTCCCCTGTTAGTGCATTCCTTGAGCCTGCTTCCATTTTAGTGGCTGACCTACCAACACAACCCAATCCTATACCACGTGCATGTGGATCTTGCTTAACTGACCCATTTGCTAGTGTTGTGCCTCTTTCAAGTTTGCTGGCTCCTGCTGTTGACTCCATTATTCCTTCGATGCATGAGTCTTTGCCTGCCACACCTCTTGTGTCTGCTGACCAAGATCCTATCCCTGATGCATCCTCTTTTATAGCCCCCAGCTATCATTCCCAGACTAGCACTCATCCGATGCAGACTCGTTCCAAATCAGGCATTTTCAAACCTTCTCACCGTTCCCATGTGTGCACAGTTCCTCACTCCAGCTTGTTCCACTCTCTTCTCACCATGCACGAGCCCAAAGGCTTCAAGTCCGCTGCTAAGCATCCTAGCTAGATTGCTGCCATGGACGCAAAAATTCAGGCCCTTCATCACAATCACGCTTGAGATCTAGTGCCTAGATCACTTAACCAAAATGTTGTAGGCTCCAAATGGGTTTTCCGCATCAAATACCTATCTGATGGTACTCTGGATCGTCTTAAGGCTCGTTTTATTGCAAAGGGCTACACGCAGCAACCGGGCATTGACTTCACCGATACATTTAGCCCTGTTATTAAGGCTTCCACTGTTAGGTTGTTTTGTCCTTGGCAGTCTCAAATAATTGGCCTCTCCAGCAACTTGACGTCAATAATGCCTTTCTTAATGGACTTTTGCAGGAAGAAGTTTACATGGTTCAGACATCCGGTTATGTTGATTCTAAACATCCTACACATGTCTATCGGTTTCGTCGTGCTCTCTATGGCCTCAAGCAAGCTCCTCGCGCATGGTTTCATTGCTTCAGCTCCTTTCTCTTGGCCATTAGCTTCACTTGTAGTTTTGCAGACCCATCCTTATTTGTGCTCTCCAAGGGTGATGACTTAATATACCTTTTATTGTATGTTGATGATATTGTCATGACAGGCAGCAACTCAACACTCCTTCATTCCTTTATTGGCAAGCTAACTCATGGATTCTCAACCAAAGACCTTGGCTCTTTGAACTATTTCTTGTGCTTGGAGGCTCATCGCACATCTACTGGTCTCTTTCTTAGCCAAGCCAAGTATGCCTATGAGATTCTACAACGTGCATAGTTGGTTGACTCCAAACCGGTGGGCACTCCCATGGTAGTTGCCTAGCATCTTTCCATGGCTGGCCCTGATTTTGATGATCCATCTCTTTACTGGTCGTTTGTCGGGGCTTTTCAATATCTTACAATTACTCATCCCGATATTGCTCACGTTGTAAGTGCTGTTAGTCAGTTCATGCACAAGCCATTTATTTCTCATTTACAGGCTGTTAAACGGATACTACGTTATGTTAAGGGGACTCTTCGCTTCGGCTTATCTTTCACTCCATCTTCATTTAGAGAACTCCTTACTTATTCGGATGCCGATTGGGCTGGATGTCCAGATACTCGTCGCTCAGTTTCTGGCTATGCCATTTATTTTGGTGGTGCTCTAGTGTCCTAGAGTTCTAAGAAGCAACCAACGGTTTCTCGGTCCAGCTGTGAATCTGAATATCGGGCATTGGCTCATACTGCCACAGAGGTTAAGTGGCTGAGACATCTTCTTCAGGACCTTTATGTCTCTTCTCCATCTCCTCCGGTCCTTCTTTGTGATAATCAAAGCTCAATTTTTCTTGTTGTCCACCCAGTCTTCCATAAGCGTTCTAAGCATATTGATTTAGATTATCATTTTGTGAGAGATCTGTTAACAAAACTCAATCCTATGATTCTAGGCAATTCCTTGATTATAGACAGTAGCTATATATAGAAGGATACGTTAACTTTGTATAGTAATTACCTTACTGTAATATTGCTAAAGAAATTCTATAAATGAGAACTGCACCACCAGACAAAGACACAATGGTTTTTATAAACCTTTACAGTTACCTAACTAATCATGAAAATCTAACAAAAATAAATAAAAAGAGAGATTAATGAACTACGCTAAATTTATTATCATAGAAAGAATTTTTTTTATTGAAATATTCATGTCTATTTTAATATAATAGATTTTATTGCATTTTTTTCTCATTAACTGCAGGAACTTCATATATCTGGTAGGCTCGTTTCTTCATCTGTGTGACCTGTAAATGTTAGGGAGACTTTTTGCAAGTATAATACAAGTAGCAATAAATATCATGTTTATTATTACATGTCAAGTCTTCCTCATTTTGGTTACTATTATAATTCCACTTCATGATTAAGTAATTTATATTTGTTTATGATGTGGACAAAATGATATTTGTTGTTTCAATGTATGATATAAATATTGTGGTTATGATTATGATGATGATGATGATGATGATGTTTGAGGGATGGAGACCCAGGATGATTGGGTCATGTGGGTTATGAGATATGAGATTTTTGAAGTGTAAACAGGTTATACGTAAATAACTTGGGACCTCCCAGTATAGGGAGACTCTGCTGAAATTTCGATAGACTATTATATGAATTTACCCGTATATATCTTTAGTACCAAATCGTAGAAAAGTAACTTTAAATGTATATAAAAGCGTGGGGTGTTATAGTTGGTATCAAAGCTAATGAATAATGAAAGAAATGATACTGAATAATACTGAATGATTTTGATAATTGTAGGATAGTTCAGACACGACAAGGGACTATGACCAATCCACCCCCAGAACAGGAAGGGGATCAGAACTTATTGTCGAGGCCATTACAGAGGGAGGACCCGCTGGCAGATACAACGTCACACACACCTACTGAACATATACAGCCTCGGCAAGGGGAGTCAGTTGGACTTCAAGGAGACTCTACATCTAGATAGGCGGGGGATGGTCAGACGGTTAGACCCCCACCTGTGACTCCTGCAGCAGCTCCTGGATCTTACATCGATCCAGTGTATTTAGAGCAGATTATAAAAGCTGTGATGTCTGGTATATCTAGTGCAACCCTACCAGCTATACCTACAGTAGCACCAGCCCTACAAGATATTGTGGTTGCCCTTGTTAGATGGGTAAAGAGTATGCGGGAGCTGGGATGTGAGCAATATGATTGTGAACAAGATGTTGAATTGGCTAGAAGGTGGATCAGAAAAGTAGATGAAACATTTGGAGAAATTGAGGTACCAGCAGATATAAGAGTAAGATGTGCTGCTCAATTGTCATTTGGTAGTGCACATATTTGGTGGGAGACTATATGCTCCAAACGAGCTACTGATGTATTGTCTTGGATGGACTTCAGAAGCGAATTTGAAAATAAGTATTATACAAAACAACATCAGAAAAAGAAGGAGCAATGGTTTTTAGCACTGAAGTAGGAGGGAATGACAGTAGTGGAGTATGAGAAGCGTTTTCATGACCTTTCTTTGTTTGCTCCACTTTATGTACCTACTGAGCAACACATGATTGATAGATTGCGTGATAGGCATAGGCCTGACTTGAAACAAGGGTTGATTACTTATCGGTTCAGCTCTATGAAAGATCTTATTGAGGCGGCTCAGGCATTGGAGACATGTATTGTAAAAAATCAGAGCCAAGTTGAATATGTAAAGAGAAAAGCTGCCCAATTTTCATTTGATAGAAAGAATGTACAGTTCAAGAAGAAAATAGAGAGTTTTGGACAGGATAGAGTACCTGAAAGATTCTCCCAAGGAGCCACTAGGGGACAGACATTTCAGAGAACAATTACCTACCCTCGTTGTGTGAGGTGTGAGCGGAACCATCGAGGGGACTGTTCAGCTTCTCCTAGTCGATGTTACATTTGCTGACAAGAAAGACGTCGTTAGATGGAGTGTCCATATAAAAATGCCTCATGTTACTAGTGTGGAGAAGTGGGGCATCGTAAAAAGGATTGCCCACAAAGAAGTGCTGGGCAGAATAAAAGTCAGAGATCTCCTATACATAGTCAGTAACAGTCTGCTACAATGAATATGCCTAGTCGACCAACTCAGTTAGGAGCTAGTGATAGCAAGAATCGAGTTAGAGGGCAAGGGGGTGTGACTCAAAGTCAGGCTTATCGTATGACCCCAGAGGAGGCTCAGGCCGCACCAGAAGTTGTGGCAGGTATACTACGATTAAATGGTTATGCATTGTATACTCTAATTGATCTCGGGGCAACCCACTCATTTCTAGCATATGAATGTATGAAAGTTTTGAATATGCAACCTAGAAAACTAAAAGAGGAAATGGTTATTTGGACAGCTCTAGGAAACAGTGAATATAGACTTAGTTATTCGAGGAGTAGTAATAGAGGTAGAATGGACTGAAACAAAGATAGATTTAATGCCTTTACAATTACGGGATTTTGATGTAATTTGAGGAATGAATTGGCTAAGTACCCACCGAGCTCAAGTAGGCTATTTTTCTAAGACGGTAACATTACATGGGATAGATGGAAAATGGGTAGTTTTTAGGGGAGAGAGAAACATTATATTGAGTTGTATAATTTCAGTTATGACTGCACAAAAACTATTGAGAAAAGGGTGCCCGACATATTTAGCTAATGTTTCTGAATCGAAAGAAAAGAAGATAGAGTTGAAGTATGTAACCATAGTTAGAGAGTTTCTGGACGTATTTCCAAAAGAATTACTAGGATTGCCGCCGGAAAGAGAAGTGGAGATGTCGATAGAGGTAAATCTTGGAACAGTCCCCATAGCACAAGCCCCCTATAAGATGACACCAACTGAATTAGTAAAGCTAAAAATCTAGCTACAGGAATTGTTGGATAGAGGATTCATTCGACCTAGCAACTCCTCGTGGGGAGCACCCGTCTTGTTTGTGAAAAAGAAAGATGGGACCCTTCGGCTCTGCATAGACTATTGATAACTAAATTGGTTGACAGTGAAAAACAAATATCTGCTACCGTGGATAGATGATCTCTTTGACCAGTTAAAAGGAGCTAAAGTGTTTTCAAAAATAGATTTGAGATCAGGATATTTTCAGTTGTGGATAAAAGAACAAGATGTACCAAAGACTGCCTTTAGGACTCGGTATGGACACTACAAGTTCTTGATGATGCCTTTTGGGTTGACCAATACCCTGACAATCTTTATGGACTTAATGAATCAAATCTTTCGCCCTTGGTTAGATAAACACGTGGTGGTATTCATAGATGATATCCTAGTATATTCTAGCTCTTTTTTAGAACATGAACAACACTTGAGAGGTGTATTGCAAACACTGAGAAATCACCAGTTGTATGCTAAGTTCGACAAGTGTGAATTTTTGCTAAATGAAGTGATATTCTTAGGGCATGTTATTTCTGCTGAAGGAATTTTCATAGGCCTAAAGAAAGTAGAAGTTGTGGTAAACTGGGAAAGGCCTACTAATGTAACAGAAATTCAAAGTTTTCTTGGTTTGGCCAGATATTATAGAAGATTCATTGAAGGATTTTCTATTATTGCAACTCCTTTAACGCACTTGACCCGAAAAGAAGTCAAATTTGATTGGTCAAAGGAGTATGAAAGGAGCTTTAAGGAGTTGAAGAAGAAGTTCACAACTGCCCCTGTTTTGGCACTTCCATCTGGAACAAAAGGATTTGTTGTATACAGTGATGCATCAAGAAAAGGGTTGGGATGTGTCTTAATGCAACATGGGAAAGTTATAGCATATCCATCACAACAATTGAAACCACACGAGGTGAACTACCCATTTCATGATCTTGAGCTAACAGCAGTGGTGTTTGCCTTGAGGGTTTGAGACACTACCTGTATGGGTCCCGGGTTCAAATATTCACAGATAATAAGAGTCTAAAGTATCTTATGTCACAAAAAGAATTGAATATAAGACAAATAAGGTGGGTATAACTCATTAAGGACTATGATTGTGAAATAGACTACCACTCTAGGAAAGCTAATTTGGTGGCAGATGCTTTGACTAGGAAGAATCATATTAAAATGGAGGATTCTAGTAGTGGGAATAGACGAGAGATAATAGAGATGAAGAAGATAAATGCTCAGGTAAGCCTAGGGCTACAAGGATCCTTATTGGCTCAATTAAAAATACTCTCAGCCTTCCAAGATAGAATATTAAAGGCTCAATGGAGGGATATGGAACTTGACAAGGCAAGAAGGAAAGTGGAAATAGGGGTTGAGTCACCTTACAGAATCGTAGACGATGGAATGGTAATGATGGGTAAACGAATATTTGTCATAGGAAATGTAACTCTTAAGAATGAGATCTTGAGAGAAGCTCATGAGTCAAAGTTTGTTATTCATCCTAGGAGTACCAAGATGTACAAAGACTTAAAGGAACTGTATTGGTGTCCAAATATGAAAAGGGATATAGCTGAATATGTAACTAAATATGCAGTGTGTCAATAAGTAAAGATAGAATATCAAAAGCCTGCTGGACCATTACAACCCCTTTTAATCTGTAAATGGAAATGGGACTACATAACCATGGATTTTATAACAAGCTTACCTAAGGGAAAAAGAGGGAATGATGCAATATGGGTTGTGATAGATCGATTAACCAAATCTGCCTTATTTTTACCAATAAAAATGATAGACCCAGTAGACAAACTGGCTCAGTTATATGTAAATGAAGTGATACGCCTGCATGGGATTTCGGTGTCAATTGTTTTTGATCAGGAGATTCACTTCACGACTATGGTCGAGCATTCAATATGCCTTAGAAACGCGGTTGGAATTAAGTACCGCTTTTCATCCTCAAACGAACGGACAATCTAAGAGAACCATTTAAATTCTAGAGGACTTATTGAGGGCATGCATCTTGGAATTTGGAGGGAAATGAGAAGATCACTTGCCCCTTGTGGAATTCACGTACAACAACAATTATCAAGCTATAATAGGGATGGCTCCCTATGAAGCTCTTTATGGCAAGAGATGTAGAATACCTGTTTGTTGGGAAGAAGTTGGGGATAGAAAGTTATATGGAGCATAATTAATACAAATTACCTCTGATAAAGTGAGGATCATTAATGATAGAATGAGAGCAGCTCATGATAGACAAAAGAAATATGCAGATAAGAAGACTTCTCGAGTTTGAAATAGGTGACAAAATGTTCTTGAAAGTGGCTCCTTGAAAACATAAGTTGAGATTTGGAATGAAAGGAAAATTAGCACCGAGATACATCAGGCCCTTTGAAATTGTCTAAAGAATCGAGTTAATGGCATATAAGTTGGCTCTACCCTCGAAGTTGGCCAAGGTGCATGATATTTTCCATATTTCCCTATTACGAAAGGCTAAAGTCGACCCATCTAGAGTACTCTTACAAGTTCCTATAGAAATTAAAAAAGATCTAGCATTAGAGGTGAAGCCGGTGAAAATACTCAACCGCAGTGAGAAGAAGTTTCGAAGCAAGAAGGTCCACGTAATAAAAGTCTTGTGGAGAAGCTCACAGATTGAAGAAGAAACCTGGGAAAGGGAATCAGAAATGAGAAGAAAATATCCTAACCTGTTTTTAGATCCGGTATTACATTAGATTTCGAGGATGAAATTTCTTAATAGGAGGGGAGAATGTAAAACTCTTGTCAAAATACTTAAAAAAAAAAAAAGAGTGAGAAGCCTCTCTCTCTTAAGGGAGGCCAACGGTTGGAAGGGAAGAACATTTATTTGAGTAGTTGTATTAATTGTCACAAAGAGGAAACTGTTGATATGGATTTAATATTATAATGAAGTGATTTTTAAATCACACAATGAGATTGGCTTCCAAGAATGGAATGCCAAAATTATAGCAACCAATAAAGTTGTTGATGGTAATTGTCAAAATCACGAAATGAAATTGGCTTCCGAGAATGGAACACTGGATGTATAGCAATCGATTAAATTGCTAGAGGTGATTGTTAAATCACGAAATGAAATTGGCTTCTGAGAATGGAACGTCGGATGTATAGCAATCAATTAAATTGCTAGAGGTGATTGTTAAATCACGAAATGATATTGGCTTCCGAGAATGGAACGTCAGATGTAGATGTTTAGCAATCAGTTAAATTGTTGGAAATGATTATTGAATCATAAATGAAATTGGCTTTCAAAGATGAAATGCTGGAATTATGGAATTTGATTTGGTTGTTAAAGATGACTAAGGAATCTTGATAAGAGATAGGCATCTAAGAATGGAACGTCATATTGAAAGATGGAAGTATTAAAGCACTTTTATTACCTCACTAATCATGGAAATGTAACAAAAATAAATAAAAAGAGAGATTGATGAACCACGCTAAATTTATTATCATAGAAAGAATCTTTTTATTGAAATATTCATGTCTATTTTAATATAATAGATTTTATTGCATTTGTTTTCTCATTAACTACAGGAACTTCACATATCTGGTACGCTAGTTTCTTCGTCTGTGTGACCCGTAAATGTTAGGGAGACTTTTATGCATGTATAAGCTTCCTCTTTTGGCATGTAATTATAATGTAAACTTTTGCAATATTGCATAATGTTACTCTTTGTAATTAGTACAACTTAGACTCTTGTTTGGAGGATTATAATATAAGTAGCAATAAATATCATGTTTATTATTACATGTCAAGTCTTCCTCATTTTGCTTACTATTATAATTCCACTTCATGATTAAGTAATTTGTATTTGTTTATGATGTGGACAAAATGATATTTGTTGTTTCAATGTATGATATAAATATTGTGGTTGTGATGATGATGATATTTGTTGTTTCAATTTATGAGATTTTTGAAGTGTAAACAGGTTATGCGTCGATAACTTAGGACTTTTATTGAACCTCTATAAAATTATGATGACAACATGTATTAATTAACTACGTTAAGTAAATAAATTTGTAAAAATATTGGTTTAGCCCAAGATTATCCAACTTACTTTCAAACTTCTCTTAAATATTAATTACAAATTATCTACGCACATACATACAAATTTATACACCTTAATTTATGGAAATTACAACTCAATAATAAAATTGATAAAAATTAAAACAGGCCTATTAAACAAGTTATTATTTATTTCATCACAACACACCTAAGTCGGTAAATCGATATAAGTTTCAATAATTTACAAACAAATACAATTTTACAAAATCTAAACAAACAAGTACCAAATTATAAATCCATACTACATGTTTGAGAAAAAACAGTAAAATAAGTAAACACCCAACCAAAATACATATACTAAAAAAATATTTAATAATAAAATTGACATTTTAAAATTATATTAAAATTAAAAAAAATAGATTTACTTACTAAAAATAAAAATATGCAATAAATTAGAACATGAATGTTGAGACTAGAAAAGATTTTATTGAGATGAGGGGGGATGTTTGGGAGGAGGGAGCTGGTTGCTGGTTGTTAATGTTGGGGGGTTGGGGGGGTGTTTAAATACAAGGGGGAGAAAAAGGAGAAATAGGGGAGGGGAGGGGAGGGTCGATGGTCAAGCCATATATTAACTATTACCCATGAAATTACCGACAGAAATATTTTGTCTGTCACTCTATCGGTAATCCTGCTGGTGTTTTTGACACGTCACTGTACGGAAAGCCTGGTTTGAATCCGACTGTAATTCTATTTGTAAACTTACATGTCATCGCACATGTTGTTTTTTTTTTATTCTTCATATTCTGTTTGGGATTCCCTCGATATTTATTGACGGAGTGTTTCTGTCGTTACATACCGATGAAATTAATGATGGAAAAAGTTTTGTCGGTAAATATCACCATAAAATACCGACAAAAAAAAAATTGTCAGTAATTTTATTTGTATTTGTTGAATTTGTGGTAGTGTAAGTTAACATGATCAATGTTTATAAAAACGTATGATCACTAGGCTATGTTTGTTTCCCGGAATTCACTTTCCGGGAAACTACTTTCCAAATTTTTCTATGTTTATTTGTTATTAAAAAAGTTGGTCAATGGAAAACACTTTCTAGTCAAAAGAAAATTTGGCTTGGTTTCCAGGAAAGTGTTTTCCTGAAAAATTTGGGTGGAAAACACTTTCCGGAAGTTGTGAAGAATTTTAAAATGTCATATTATTTGCTGATTATATCAAATTTGGTCCTCAAATTTTTTATTGCTATATATATATATTTTGTTTTGAATATTTATTTTTCAATTTCATCTCTTAAAATTTAATTTTTATATTAACTTTGGTCCTCATTTTTATAATTGTTATTTGCTTTTCCCTTATCATTTTTTTATTGAAATTTTTTATCTATCAAATTTGGTCTTCATTCTTTTGATTGTTACTTATTTTATTTGAAATAATTTATGAAATGTTAATTATTATTATTTTAATTTCTTCATTTTTTATTTTTTTTATTTTTTAGATTTGATCTCTATTATTTTGATTATTATTTATTTTATTTTAGATAATTTATGAAATTATATGTTTTTTTCAATTCCATTCTCGTTCAACTTTTTAATTTGTAAGATTTGTTCCTCATTATTTTAATAAACTTGAAAAAATAAAACATTAATAAGTTATTTTTCAGCTCATTTTCCATGACTTAACCAAATACTGGAAAGTGTTTTCAACTTATTTTCCATTACACTACCAAACATCGAAAAATAATTCACTTTTCCGGAATTCATTTTCCTGAAATTCACTTTCTAAAAAAAAACTATTTTTCAGCAAACAAACAGGGCCTAGGTAAAACATTCAAGCCATTGAGATTCAACAATTCGAGAACCACTTGTTTATTCACAACACACATTGCTCTTGCTCTCTTCTCTACACACTTTTTCTCACATTAGTTATAATTTTTCTTATACATTATTTTCTCCTCTTATATTTATTAACAACTTAGATTGCTCTCGCTCCCCTCTCTGCACACTTTTTCTCACATTATTTATAAATTTTTTTACACATTATTTTATCCTCTTATATTTATTAACTTGAATATCAAAAGATCCCCTATTTTAACAAGGAACTTGTTTTAACAGGAACAACCAAACCCAAAAACAAAGCCTATAACACAGCCTACACACTTCAGCCCAAGACACAACCATAAAAAAAAGTTAATCCAATCATGAAGTTTTCAAGACATCATCAACAATATTTTGAGGCCATTTATTTATTTTTTTTTCTTTTATTTCATAGTAATAGACATGTACATAACTTTCTGTAATGCATTTAAATAAATTTAAGCTATTACGATTTATATGATCTCTGGAATTCTCATATCGTTTTTCTGTGCTTTTGGAGCTAAATCTGTGCACGTTCCCTGGCTTGTCTTGGGTTGTCTGTGTAGTTTATTTGGCTGTATGTCTTGGCGCATTATGACAAACGTGCCTTTTAGCATGTTTTCCACTCTCAAATGTTTGATGATATGTGCCTTTGAGGCTCTACTTGGCCTTGTGGTATTGTATATCACTTCTGCTTTCATTGGTTTATAACCATGCAGTTTCATGTTTTCTTGAGGCTCTAGCATGTGTAATTTTTAGGATGCTTTTCTTTAAGCCTTGATACAATGCGTACATCATTTTTCTTATACAAAATGTGAGTTGATAATAGTTTCAATTATTAACTTATCCAGCATTTGACCAATAGTATAACCATGAGATTAATTTTTAGTCTTTTTGGCACAAATATTTTTATATGATTATTCTTTGTTTTCCCTCTTATATTATACATTCTAATAGTTAACAATAGTGAAAGAAAACGAAGAAGAAAATAGTGTTCTGAACAGTAGTAGTCTCCAATTTCTTGAAACTGAAACACATCATCAAACGATTAAACTTGGAATCCTGTTACACGTAAAACTCACTTTGTGCAACTTTTTCAACCCAAAAACAAATAGAAAAGATGAAGGAAAACAAAAAGAAATCTAGAGATCATTTTACATGCAAAGACCAAAGTCATTTTCGGTAAAAAAAAAGAAGCATGCTAAGCTTGATTTGGCATGGAAACAAAGACTCCATGATGACCATAAGGCACTCTCTGGGGCAGAGTTAATATTGCAATTGGATCACTTTCAAACTTCTTTGCATCTATTATATAAACCTACAAGGAAAAAAGGCATTAAAGAGAATTTGAAAACTTGTGTCAAGAAATGTAAACCCACTTAAACCACTGGTTTAATTTTGGAGAAAAGTCATCAACTTACTTGAGACACATTACGTTCTTCATTGTGTACAAAAGTAATAATCAAACCATCATCTTCTTCAACGCCTCCCTGTTTAGGCACGAAGGTGCTTCCTGTGCAGAATGTGTTCTCTGGAAACTTATGATACTCTGCCTTTACCTGTTGTACATTGCTTCCCTCCTGCCATGTAAATTCAAGCAGCAACCATGTATACATTTCCATGCTTGGAAATCCAAATTGAATAGCATAGAGTGATGGAAACAAAAGGGATATGCATAAATGAATTTACCTTTGAGAAGGCTGACATTTCTTCATTAAAGTGTAATTTGGCTATAGATCCATATTTACAGATTCCTGACGCATGGAAAAATGTCAATCTCAATTTTGTGAAATGTAAAAGAAATGTATGCATCGAGGATGGATTTTTTGTTACCAGAAATAGAGCTTGCCAAGGAATCAATGACTTGTGTGTACCCATACTTGTGTTTTAAACCAGTGACATCTTCATTGATGAAAGGAAAATCCATGGAGCAGTCAGCACCTGTTAGATATTTCTCCTTAACCTCCCCAGTTACCACGTTTAGTCTCCATTCATGTACGCGGTGCAAGAGATATCCATTTTCTGTTACACCATCAACATCATCTGACTTAAATCCTTTCGAGAACCACTCAAACTTGTCCTGACCCCAATCTGGACCCGGTATGATGGATGTAACAGCCTTACATCCCCGCACAACAACCTGTCCATGATCGGTGAAAGATGTAATTCAGGAATGAACGTTCAGCAATAAATTTATTATCAATCAGAAGTAACTAAACCAATTAATATCAACCAAAAACTAGAGACTGTTAGAGCTTTCTGCTGATCAACATTAACAGTACTACAAAAATTGAGGGCAACATTCTTTCTTTGTTATACTTGTTACCAATTACTTAATTTTCTCACCTCATTACTGTCCTCAAAACAATTGACAATATGAAATGTGCAGTTTGGTTCTACTTCAAACCACTTGACTGACTCTGCACTCCCGTAACGAGGCATCACTCCAATCCTCGCAGTCTCTTTCTCCTCATACTTCATCAATCTGCATGTGAACATGGATACCTCTTTCTATAAGCAAGTGATTGTGTAATTGGCATTGCTTTAAAGAAATCCAATCGAGAAATCTTTACTTACTGTCCACCCTTGATGACTCTTGTTATGTCAACTATCAGAGGATGATCAATGATCACGTTGTAGCTGATACACAAAAAATAATGAACAATAATGAAACGGTTCTAATATATTTGTTTCGGATTGACCATATTAAATGTTGGGTTTGTCTTAAATTCCGGTACAAGTGAGAAACAAATACATTCATGTGCTTGTAACTTAACTAGCAAAAGAAGCATAACTAAAATAGCTTATTGGATAAACAAAAAGCCTTGGATCATATAAAAGTTCATGGCTCTTATATTTCAGATTAAAGGCAAAAAATGAGTGCTTATTTGTCTAGTGACTAGAGAGAAGAGAGAATTTTAAAGTGATTTCCTTCTACGTGTGAGGTAACTTTGTAAAGAATAATAATAAAAAAAAATTCTTCTATCTTGTATCATGCTAAAAGAACGATTTTTAATCACTCCCTTAATCTCTAGCTTTCTCATAAATTTCATTGATTGTTTCATCTTAGAGTAAATCTAAGTTGTTCAACCATTTAAATTTTTTACATGTTTTTGTTAGATAAAATCCTAGTTAATGAAAGAATCCTAGTTGATGTAGGAATCCTTCATAAAAAAAGAAGAAATTTGAGCTAAACTAGTTTATTAGAATCCTTATTTAATTATATAGTTAGAGGTGTTCTACCTGTTAAATAATATTTATGCAGTCTTATTTATTAAGGGTAGAATAGTACTTTCAGTCCTATATATACTTTATTTGTATTTAGGTTAAGACTATGCATTCATAATTTACAGATTATTCAGAATTCTAGCCTCCTTTCTCTATTTGATCTCAATTAATTTAACATGGTATCAGAGTTGGTTTTATGAAACGAGGCTTAATCCCAAGTACAAGTTTGCGGATCCAACTCTGCGGTGAGTTGGTTGGGGGTTTGTAGGGGGCAGCACGCCCTTGCCGGGGTTCGGGGCAGAGGCCCGAAAATTTTTTGGAGTGAGATTTTGTCTTCAGCTTCTGCAAAATTTGGTATTTCATCAGTTTCTGCAATTATTTTGATATTTCGTCTACCCTTCAGCTTTTGCAATTTGGTATTTGTGTTTAGTTTTTGCAATTTGGTATTTTGTTTTCCGCTGCTTTTGCATTCTGGTTCTCTGTGATTGTTAATTATGGCTACCGAAAGAGATGATTCGCTTCAGTCTGTGAGTGTGAGGTTGGATGGGAAGAACTATTCGTATTGGAGCTATGTAATGTGAAATTTTCTTAAGGGTAAGAAGATGTGGGGGTATGTTAGTGGAACTTATATAATACCTAAGAATATTGAGGAGGGGGATGTTGTTTTGATAGATACATGGGAAGCAAATAATGCAAAGATCATTACTTGGATCAACAATTATGTTGAGCATTCGATAGGTATGCAATTGGTGAAGTATGAGACAGCAAAAGAGGTTTGGGATCATCTGCAAAGGTTATTCACGCAATCAAATTTTGCAAAACAGTATCAATTAGAGAATGACATACGAGCTCTTCATCAGAAGAATATGAGTATTCAAGAGTTTTATTCTGTTATGACAGATCTTTGGGATCAATTGGCTCTTACAGCATCTTCAGAATTAAAGGCATGTGGTGCCTATATTAAGCGTAGAGAGCAGCAACGATTGATACAGTTTTTAACAGCACTTCGCAGTGACTTTGAAGGACTTAGAGGTTCAATTCTGCATCATACTCCACTGCCTTCTGTTGACTCTGTTGTCAGTGAGTTATTGGCTGAAGAAATACGTCTCCAGTCTTATTCTGAAAAGGGAATTCTTTATGCTTCAAATCCTTCTGTACTAGTAGTACCTTCTAAGCCATTCTCTAATCATCAGAACAAGCCTTACACAAGGGTTGGCTTTGATGAGTGCAGTTTCTGTAAGCAGAAAGGTCATTGGAAGGCTCAGTGTCCTAAGTTGAGACAGCAGAAT
>Ga0325402_1001291_pt1 | contig 20171 bp, 13 predicted proteins | sample PopdelMetagenome_22_FD_207212 | JGI IMG/M metagenome (GOLD analysis project Ga0325402, IMG submission 207212) | Populus deltoides microbial communities from Bellville, Georgia, United States - Xylem-PdKOR-R3 | ecosystem: Host-associated > Plants > Phyllosphere > Stem > Wood/Secondary xylem...
TTTTGGCTTTAAAGCACGTGGGAGGAAGAGACAAGGGGAAGAAAACAAAACTTTTCTTCCCCTGCTGCACGCCCAGGGGAAGAAGAAGAAGAAACAGTGTCGCCTCAAAACGGCACCGTTTCGTCCCCCTTCTTTTCTTTTCTTTTTTCAAACGCATGAAACGGCGTCGTTTTTCTTAAAACGCGCTGTTTCATTTAAATGAAAAACTAGCGCCAAAGCGCCAGATTTCAAGCCAATCCTTCAATTTGTGCGCGTTTTGCATTTTGGTCCTTGGTCTCGGATTTGTTCAATTAAGTCCCCAATTGGCCATCAAACTTTAATATTTATGTAATTAAGCCCCTGATTTGACCAAATTAACTCTCTAAAATTATAAATTGACCCCAGAACTTTAATTTCTTCCAATTAAAGCCCAAATTAACTCAAAAATCAATTTTTCTACAATCAAACCCTCCATAGATTCAATTAAACCTTCAATATAATTTAATTGAGTCCACCAACCTCTAATTTTGGAATTTTCTTCCTCAAATTGAATTTTCTTTGTCAACAGGGCTATCATAAGTCAATAAAATACTGCCAAATTTTAATTTTTGTATTTTTGAACCTCCTCAACCAAATTTTAACTGTTTTTTTTTTTGGCGCTTTGGCATCCTCTTTTTACTGATATATTTTTGATATATTATTTTTTCATTTTTTCATTTTTTTATTTTTTTTATTTTTTATTTTTTCATTTAATAATTTTTTTGTATTTTCTCTTTTCTTGCGCGGGGACCCAAAATGGGTTACAACAGGGGGCAAACATAGATATTTCATGAAAAGTTTTACATGTTTGAAACGGGATGAAAGCCCGTGGATTAGAAAAAAAAATAAGTTAAAGCATTTTACAAAAGCATGAAAAAGAAGGTAATGACAAATCATATATTTTGGAAAAAGCTACTTGAAAAAAAGTTGAAGACTTCTTCTCAAAGATATGATAGGTAAAAAGAGGTAGCACGAAAAACGAATCCAGCATACGACTTCAAAAGTAAGCTCATGTCAAGAGAGAGTTTCATGAAATAGAAGAAGATGATGGGACCTATGTTTCAAAACCAGGTAAGAAAAATCATTGCATGAATGTTTTTGAATTGTTATAGGAGGTGTTGTAACCCATTTTTGGGTCCCCACAAAATATATATAAAAAGTATATAGCCAAAGGAGGTTAGAAAAATAACAGGAGGCAGAAGCGCTCAGAAAATGATTGGAAAATTGGTCAATGAGGTTAAAAAATACAAAGATTGGATTTTTGATAGTACATTCTTGAAGGAGGAGAGCCCTGTTGAGAAGGAAAATTTGAAATTTGAGGAGAAAAGCCCAAATTTGGATGTTTATGGACTTAATTGGATTTTTAAATGAATTTATAGGAGATTTGATTGTAAGAAAAATTGATTTTTAAGTCAATTTGGGCTTTAATTAGAAGAAATTTAAGTTCTGGGGCCAAAATATATTTTTTAGGAATTTATTAGGTCAAATTAGGGGCTTAATTGCATAAATATTAAAGTTTAAGGGCCAATTGGGGACTTAATTGAGAAAATCTGAAACCAGGGACCAAATTGGAAGAGGCGCGTAAATGGAGGGGCTGGAATTAATTGATTCAGGGGCCTAATTGAAGAAATTGGAAGTTTATTGATCAATTAAGGGCTCAATTGCATAAATCAGAGGCCAAGGACTAAAGTGAAAAACACGGCCAACAAGAGGGGTGAAGACCGAAATTGGCAGGGATGCAATTGAAGGAAAAAAAGATGATTAAGGGCTGATTTGGAATTTGGCGCGTTCTGGCGCCACATTTAAATGAAACGGCGCGTTTTCTCCAAAATGACGCCGTTTCATACATTCAAAAAAAAAAAAAAAGAAAGAGCAGAACGGTGTCGTTTTGAACGACACTGTTCCTCTTTCTTCTTCCCCCCGATCATGCAGCGGGGAAGAAGGAAAAAGGCTGCTTTTGTTTGAATTTTTCTTCCCTCTCTCGCCTGGAGCCCACCGACCGAACACAATGGCCGACCACGCACCTGCCAGAAATCCGGGTGGAGCCGAACCTTGGCAGTCGCGCCCAATGGCCGACCAGCCGTCTGCTCCCCATGAGAAAAAGCCACGCCCTTGGCTCTATAAATAGAACCCAAGAACGCTGAGAAAGAGAGGAGGAAGAAGGGTGAGAAAGACCCGAAAGGAGAAACCGGAGGAGGAGGGAGAAAAAGAAAGAAAACCCGAAGGAGGAAAAAGAAGGAGGGAGACCCGAAAGAAGAGAGAACCGAGAGGAGAGAAAAACAAAAAAAAACAGAGAAAAAAAACAGACCGAGAGAAGAGAGGGAAGGGAAGAAAAAGAAAGAAGACCAAAAAAACATAGGAAGAGGAAGGAAGAGTTGAAAACTTGAGGAAAACCAAACCGAGAGGGTCACGGGAAAACACTGAAAAAACAGAGCACCGCCGCTGCTGCTTGGAGCCGCCGTCCGTGAGCCAAGACGCCGCCACAGCCTCCACCGCAGCGCCACCAGCGAAGCCGACAGACCAGCGACACACCGTCTCCTCCGCGCCAGAGGTAACTCTTCTTCCCCCTCATTCTCGCGTTTATTTTTTTTTTCCTTCTCTGCATGCAGGGGTGGGGGGAAAATAATTCCCCCCCGCCCGTTTTGGCTTGGTCCAGGCGGATCCTGGCCCAGACCTGTCTTCTGGGCCGGGTCTGGCCTAGAAGAGAATAGTAGTATTTGGGCCGAAATCGGCCCAACCCATTTTTGGGCCGAGATCGGCCCAACACCTTTGGGGCTGAGTCCGGCCCAGCTGGCTGGGCCGGCCCAGCCCAGCCCAATTTAATTTTATATTATGTATATTATTTGTTTGTTGCATTATTTATATATATATATATACATATATATATGAAAAAGTTACGAAAATTCTGCAAAAATTATTTTAAAAATATTGTTGATTTTTCTGCATTTGTTTTATTAAAGTGGATTAATATTTGGTTGTATTTTTATACCGTAAGGATACAAAACTCAGTATTAAAATACCCGATTTGCGTCAAAACATACAAAAAAATACATATTTAAAAAAATGTTTTGTTTTAAAATACGGCCTAGTCTCTCCAACATATATATATATATAAATATTATAACATCATATTTTCACACAACAAAGGAAATTTTCAAAACAATATATGTATTAGCATGCATTTTGGCTTTAATAACCAGTTTATTCAAGCCATGAGAACTAGGCCAATATTTAAAAAATTCTAAAAAATCTTTTTGTTTTATTTTAGTATATGGGATTAGTATTTAAACATAAAATGTATTCCTGATATTAAAAATATGGTTTTTTTTTACATAGACATTAGAACGGTTAGGTTTTACCCGATAAGATAAGGACCTCCTTATTGAGGAGGACTTTTCTTGAACCATAGACGGACCAACAACTAGAAATACAATAACACCTTAGTTAGCTTTTTTATCAGACAATCAAACAATGCAGCTTACCTTAGGTAAGACGTATTTGGGGTGCTAATACCTTCCCTTTACGCAACCAGTCCCCGTGCCCGATCTCTGAGACCAGTTAGGGTTCCTAGTGACCAAAATACTAGGTGGCAACTCCCATACCATCTCTCACTGCTAAGAGACAAAGAATTCCTTGTCTCCCCATATTTACCAGATATATATATCCCATCACACATTCGAGGGTGGACGAACGCCGCGACGTCGCGCACCCGCGACAGGAGGAATCCTTAATGTAATCCAACAAGATTGTGGACGAAGAAAGAATCATCACGGTTTTGATTATGGAAAAATAATAAAGTGAGAAAAACCTATAAGGAAGAACGAACACCGAATTCAGATTTGGTTAAAGGAAATCGCTAGATGGGATCTCAGGTTGACCGAGTTACACATATTATTTTGGTTCTAGTTAGAGGAGATCGCCAGATGGGATCTTAGGTGGCTTTGGTTAAAGGGAATCGCCAGATGGGATTTCAGGTTAACCGAGTTACACATATTCTTTGGTTTTGGTTAAAAGGGATCGCCAGATGGGATCTCAGGTAGCTTTAGTTAAAGGGAATCGCCAGATGGGATTTCAGGTTGATCGAGTTACACATATTATTTTGGTTCTAGTTAGAGGAGATCACCAGATGGGATCTCAGGTGGCTTTGGTTAAAGGGAATCGCCAGATGGGATTTCAGGTTGACCGAGTTACACATATTCTTTGGTTTTGGTTAAAAGGGATCGCCAGATGGGATCTCAGGTAGCTTTAGTTAAAGGGAATCGCCAGATGGGATTTCAGGTTGACCGAGTTACACATATTATTTTGGTTTTAGTTAGGGGAGGTCATCAGAAGGGATCTCATATTTCAGCTTTGGTTAAAGGGAATCGCCAGATGGGATTTCAGGTTGACCGAGTTACACATATTATTTTGGTTTTAGTTAGAGGAGGTCGCCAGAAGGGATCTCATATTTCAGCTTTGGTTAAAGAGAATTGCCAGATGGGATTCTAGGTTGACCGAGCTACAAACACAGATTTTTTGGTTTTGGTTAAAGGAGGTCGTCAGAAGGGATCTCAGGTTATACCGATATCAGCTTTGGTTAAAGGAATCGCCAGATGGGATTTCAGGTTGATCGAGCTACAAAAATAGATTTTTTTGGTTTTGGGTTAAAGGAGGTCGCCAAAAGGGATCTCAGGTTAACCCCGACCGTAACACCGATATTAGCTTTGGCTAAGGGAAATTGCCAGATGGGATTTCAGGTTGACCAAGCTATAAATATAGATTTTTTAGTTAAAAGAGATCGCTAGAAGGGATCTTGGATGGAATGCGAGGCTAATCGAACCGAAGTTAGAATTCAGAGGATCGCCAGATTGGGATCTCGAGATGACTAAGTTTTTATCATAGCTTTTGGGCTGAGGAGGATTGATGTAAAGAAAAAGTTTCAGATCAATCAGACTTCGACAAGATCAGTTTCAGAAGTTCAGTTTTGTTTATCTTTATAAAACTTACTACGCAAAACCCCTGCTCCGTAAGTATTATAAAGAGGGGGCATCTGTTGTAACCCATTTTTGGGTCCCCACAAAAAAATATATAAATATATAGCCGGAAGAAATTAGAAAAATAATAGGAGGTTGGAGCGCTTAGAAAAGGATCAGCAAAATTGATTAAGAAGGTTCAAAAATATAAGGATTGAAATTTTTTACAGTATATACTTGAATGATGAGAGCCCTGTTGCAAAAGAAATTTTATTTGAAGAGAAAAGTCCAAAATTGGATGTTTATGGACTCAATTGGATTTTATTGAAGGTTTAATTGAATTTATAGAGGGTTTGATTGCAAGAAAAATTGATTTTTAAGTCAATTTGAGCTTTAATTGGAAGAAATTAAAGTTCGGAGGTCAAATTATAATTTTTAAGAGTTGATTTGGTCAAATTAGGGGCTTAATTGCATAAATATTGAAGTTTAATGGCCAATTAGGGACTTAATTGAGGAAATCCGAGACCAAGGACCAAATTGAAAAAGGCGCATAAATAGAGGGGCTGTAATTAACTAAATCAGGGGCCAAATTGAAGAAATTGGAAGTTTATTGGTCAATTGAGGGTCAAATTGCATAAATTAGACACCAAGGACCAAAGTGAAAAAGGCGGCCAACTATAGGGGCGGTGATTGAAGTTGGCAGGGATGCAATTGCATTAATTCTTAAAATCAAAATTACATTTGAGGACTTAACAAAACAAAGGATAAATTGAGGACTGACTTGGAAATTGACGCCTTTTGGCATCTTTTTTTTATTTTAAATGAAACGGCGTGTTTTGTCCAAAACGACGCCGTTTCATGCTAAAAAAAGAGAGAGAGAGAAAGAACAGAACGGTGTCATTTTGAACGACTCTGTTCCTCTTTCTTCTTCCCCTGGACGTGCTGTAGGGGAAGAAAGAAACTTTTGTTTTTCTTCTTTAATTCTTCATGCCTTTCGCTCTCTCTTCGCATGCTTCTGTCAAAAACCTGAAGCCCAATGCCCCTTCATTGATGAGACCCCGAGAGTCGCGCCCTGCCAGCCACACCCACTGGCCACCTCGTCCGGCGCCGCAGTAGGGCAGGAAGTGGCTGCTCCCCATGCACAGCGATAGGGACGCCCCCGCTCCCTTTGCCCTATAAATACCATCCAACACCAGTTAGCAAGGGGAGAGGGAACAAAAGAAAAATGCAGAGAAAAAACGAAAACAGAGGAGGAAAAAGGAGGAGGAGGAGAAGAGAGGAACGAACCGAAAAAAAAGTGACCGAAAGAGAGGAATGAAATAGAGAGAGAAAGGAAAGATTAACGGGAGGCTTGAAACCGGGAGGGAAATTTAAAAACAAAAACAAAAAAAAACCGAGAGGACAAGGGGACGACCACTGGTAAACGAAACAGAGAAAGAAAAAAAAATGAAAAACTAGAGGAGAGGGGAAGAGGAAGACTCTCTCTCTCCGCCGCTTGAAACAGCAGCGCCGCTGCTTGGAGCCGTCGTCCGTGAGCCACGACACCGCCACCGGCCTCCACCACAACACCACCAGCGAAGTAGTTCGACCAGCAGCACCACCTCCTCTGCGCCAGGTACCCCTTCTCCCCCCTCTTTGTTTTTGCTTTCGATGGCCGTGTTCCCTCCTACATGCAGAACGATATTCGTTCTGCATGCAGGAGGGTGGGGGGAAAATAATTCCCCCCGCCAATTTTGTTGCTGGGCCAGTCTGATTCTGGCCCAGCGTGATGCTTTTTTTCTTCTCTAGGCCAGGTTGGTTCTGGCCCAGCAAGTTTATTTTCTGGGCCAGGCTGATTCTGGTCCAACCCTGCCTTCTAGGCCGGGTCTGGCCCAGACGAAAATAAGGGAATTGATGGGCCGAGATCGGCCCAACTTCTTTTGGGCCAAGTCCGGCCCAACCCTTTTAGGGTTGAGTCCGGCCCAGCCTAGCCCACGTAATATTATATATTATACATTATAATGTTTTTATGTTATATATATATATATTAAAAAAATTCTGAAAAATCCTTTAAAAAAAATTGTTGATTTTCCTGCATACTTTTATCACAATTGCTTAATATTGGTTTGTATTTTTATACCGTAGAGATACAAATCCAATATTAAAATACCCGGTTTTCGTCAAGACATCAAAAAAAAATGTTTTGTTTTCATGCATACGGCCTAGTCTCTCCAAAAATAAAGAAAAAAAAATCATCACATCATATTTTCATACAACAAAGGAAATTAAAAAAAAATATGTATTAGCATGCATTTTGGCTTTAACAACAAGTTTGTTAGAGCCATGAGAACTAGGTCAATATTTCAAAAATTCTAAAAAAATCTTTTTGTCTTCTTTTAGTATTTGGGATTACGAATTTATACGTAAAACGTATTCCTAATATTAAAAATATAGTTTTTATATATATATAGAAGTTAGAACAGTTAGGTTTTTACTCGATAAGATAAGGATCTCCTTACTGAGGAGGATTTTTCTTGAACCATGGACAAACCAACAACTAGAAATGCAATAAACTTTAGTTTTTTTATCAGATAATCAAACAATGCAGCTTACCTTAGGTAAGCCGTATTTGGGGTGCTAATACCTTCCCTTTACGCAACCTGTCCCCGTACCTGATCTCTGAGACCAGTTAGGGTTCCTAGTGACTAAAATACTAGGTGGCGACTCCCATTCCATTTTTCACTGATAAAAGATAAGAATTTCTTGTCTCCCTATATTTGCCAAATAGATATATTTTATATTTAAAGTGAAACATATTTGCCGCGATACCGCACTCGTGCGACAATTATAATAAAAATATATAAGCTAAGTTCCTTGTTTTTTAGTTTGGAGTACCTTGTTTTTAATAGAAAGTGTAAAGAGAGAAAGTAGGGTGGCTAGGATTTAGGATTTTTACTAACATATTAAGCTAGGTCCTCCTAATTTCTGCTACTTACTGTAGATGAGTAGTAAAAAGGCAGCACATGAAGAGAGTAGGGCGGCTAGGACTAGGATTTAGGATTTTTACTGACATATTAAGCTAGATCGCCCCTAATTTCTGCTACTTACTGTAGATGAGTAGGAAATAGGCAGCACATAAAGAGAGTAGGGTGGCTAGGATTTAGGATTTTTACTGACATATTAAACTAGGTCCCCCCCTAATTTCTGCCAGCACATGAAGAGAATAGGGTGGCTAGGATTTAGGATTTTTACTAACATATTAAGCTAGGTCCCCCCTAATTTCTTCCGTTTTAAAGGTAGCTTTTATGATTTTGAGTTAAAAAAATAACTTTTAAAAAATATATATTTAGGCATAGTTAGGTGGATTTAAATATGTGTTTGGTAAAAATTATGGTCGAGCTTTATGTGTAGCTAACATGTATACAATATCTGGTAATTGTGTTCGGAAGTATGGTTGCGGTTGCTTTTCAAAGTGTTTTTTACTTGGAAATGCATCAAAATAGTTTTTTTTTTTTAAAATTATTTTTGATATCAACGCATTAAAATAATCTGAAAACACAAAAAAATATTAATTTGAAGTAAATAAAAAAATTTCAAGTTTTTTCAAAAGCGTTTTTGAAACGCAAAAACAAACAGGGTTTAACGAAATTCAGTTAAATAAAACATGTAAAAACTACTTCTCAAAAACTGCGTTTCAAACTCAATTTTTTAGTGGGCCCTACAGTACAAAGCGCAGTTTGGTTTGTTATCAAACATTTTGCTGTGTTTATTGCACCGCAAACACAAAAATAGTTGCAAAACAAACACAACCTAGATGAGTAGGAAAAAGGCAGCACATAATCCTAGCTTAATTTTGTTTTTAATTGAAGGGAATAAAGAGTAATTACTATAAATTTTTTTTTATCTAAAACCATTATAATAAAAATATATAAGCTAGGTTCCTTGTTTTTGAGTTTGGATCACCTTGTTTTCATGGCAGTGAGGGAGGGACAGAGTTTTTGATATAGAAAGCGTAAAGAGAGAGAGTAGGGTGGCTTTATAGTAATTACTCTTTATTCCCTTCAATTAAAAACAAAATTAAGCTAGGATTATGTGCTGCCTTTTTCCTACTCATCTAGGTTCCTTGTTTTTGAGTTTGGATCACCTTGTTTTCATGGCAGTGAGGGAGGGACAGAGTTTTTGATATAGAAAGCGTAAAGAGAGAGAGTAGGGTGGCTAGGATTTAGGATTTTTGCTAACATATTAAGCTAATTTTTTATTTTTGTTTAATATTTTTTGAAAATAATATTTTTAAAATATTACCAATAGAGTTACTAACAACACAACTTTGTAGATATATTTCAAAAAATTAAAAAACATTATTATAAATATCACTATTACTGATGGAGTTATCAACGAAACTTATATTTTAAAGAATTGAAAAAGAATTACTGAAAATACAACTATTATTGTTAACCTACCGATAAAATTATAGATGGTATTTTGTTGCTAATTATTTTTTTTAATCAGAACCATAATATTTTTATTCATGAAGTTCTTTTTTCTTTTCATAAAAAAAAAAATTATCTTTTTCTTTGTGTGAAGCATTGTTTTTTAAGTACAAATTTATTATGCTCATGAAAATAATCTTTGATTAAAATATTAAAAATCATGTCTTTAAAGTTTGTTTTTAATTGAAGGGAATAAAGAGTAATTACTTTAAGAAATTATCTAAAACCATTATAATAAAAATATATAAGCTAGGTTCCTTGTTTTTGAGTTTGGATTACCTTGTTTTGATGGAATTAGATAGGGAGGGACAAAGAGTTTTTGATATAGAAAGTGTAAAGAGAGAGAGTAGGGTGGCTAGGATATAGGATTTTTACTAACATACTAAGTGAATGTGTTTTTTTTATGCTTCAAAAGTATTTTAAGAAAATTTAAAATTTAATTTTTTTATTTTAAATTAAGTTTTTTATATATTTTCAAATTGTATTAATATAAGAAATAAATTTTAAAAAATAAAAAATATATTATTTTGATATTGTTTTCTAAACAAAAAATACATTAAAAAATAACTAAAATATATCACACGTCCAATAACCCTATAAGTTAGGTCCCCTAATTTCTGCTACTTATTCCAGATGAGTAGGAAAAAGGCAGCACATGAAGAGAGTAGGGTGGCTAGGATTTAGGATTTTTAATGACATTAAGCTAGGTCCCCCCCCCCCCCCTAATTTTGCAACTTCTTGGTCTTGGAAATCTTGTCATTGGTCTGCCATCGAAAGTAATGAATTGAAGCTATTTGATTGCAATTTTAAAAACATATTATTTGAACATGATCTTGAAGAGCTTGGTAACAATATCTTGAAATATAATAAACACTCTTGAAATTAGAGTGAATCTATATGGTCTTGTCTTTTTTTTTTTTTGTGTTAATGATAATTATTTACAAGTTTTATTAAAATCATATAAAATGATTTTTTATTACAAAATTTAAAAATTTGTAAATCAATTTTTGTAATAAGATTACGAAAGTTAAAACATCATTATAGAAATATTATAATATTTTTTTAATGTTTTGTAACAAAGCTTGCATTTTTTTAACATAAGGTAAATATTTTGTAACATGATTAAAGAAGATGTAGCAAATTAATTATGAGAAAGTATAGAAAATTTAAGTAAATGTTGTAACTCAACAAAAGTTTTTGATCACAATTTTAAAATATTAATAGCAAACTCTTAGATTATAATATGTTTTAACTAACTAGATAAATTAATTTGAACCCTTTATTGTGAAGTGTACTTAGATAAATAAGATTAATCTTCATATAAAAAACATATTGAACATTAGTAAGTATTCCAACTACATTATGCACTAATTTAAAAGAGCTCCAATTTCACTAATTTTAATAGGAGAATTCATTGATACAACTCTACTATAGATAACCAGCTTTTATTGGAAGTGTCATCACTCATTTTTTTTACCCCGTTTTCAATAATTTTTTTAAATAATGGAAAAGTTTTTGGTGATTTAGCCAATTTTTGGTAATTTCAAAATTTTTGATGATTTCGTGTATTGTTATTGTATTGAAAATTTTTTCAAAAATTAAAAAATTCAAAAGAAAAAGAAGAGAAGGAAAGATCAATCAAATAAAATTTTACTTATTAAAATTAAATTTTAAAAAAAATATAGGGACTGATGTCATAACTCAATTTTGGATCCCCAAATATTGTTCTATACAAAATGTATATTTTTTAATTTAAAAATCCAAAAAATAAAAAATAAAAAATCTAAAAATATATTCGGGACATGAGGAGATAAGTCTTCGAACTGCAGAGGACCAAAATACCAGTAGAATAGCCAAATTAATATATTTTGACAAGATTGGTTGAAGAAATGAAGAAAATTGAGGTTGAAATCCAAACTCGACCACAATTGAAAAAAATTGTTGCCACCTAATTTTTTACCCCATTCTTGAAAAAAATTTTAAAAAAAACCAAAAATAGTAACAAATAGTAAAAACCCGAAAAAGTATGTTCTTGACGTCTTTGCGTCACTTGCAACATTTTTTTTCTATATGTTTGGTTGTTAATGTGTATTTTTAAGTTGACATTGATGTTACTTTTTTTTAAAAAAAAAATACAAAAAATCAAAAAAATCAATATTTACAACGGAACCAAATGTCAAGAAAGAAGTTGAGGGATCAACTTGCACCAAGTTTGGTTGGAGACCAAGCAATTAAAAATAACAAAAAAAAAATTACATATAAATTGGTGCCTAACATACACATAAAAAAAAAGTGGAGGAGGGCATTATAAAAAACAAAAAACATATTCTCACATACTCTCCCCACACCCACATAACACACAAAAAAAAAAAACCTTAGACCTATTATTCCTAAGTAGTTGGCAACCCCAATAGAAACAAAAATAAATAAATAAAAAGGTAAGACCCATTTCCCCCAATAAAAAGGTCAGTAGGGTGTGTGAGCAAAATATAGTAAACAAGAATGTGTGTGTGTTTGTATTTTATTATATGTTTTTAAATACTTAAAATAAAAAAAGACAAAAAGAATTTAATGTTTTTAATTGCATATGGTCAATCTCTAAAAAATATAAAAAATCATATATATCCTGTTTAAAAAATAAAATACATGGTAGGTTTTACTTTTGTTTAGCATGCATTCTAGATTTAATAATCAGTTTATTGAATTAATAAGAATTTGGCCAATATTACAATAATCACTAAACTTTTAATTCATGAGAATTAATGTCAATATTCTGGTATAAATATTGGACCTACAAGTGAGGCTAATAGTTAATTAAATATCAGGAGTTAACCAAATAATTCCTAGAGTTATTCTAAATAGTCACCAATTTTAACTGGGAGTATTTTTTCATCAAAACCCACGAGTTATGGAAAACTCTTCCGCCTTTCAGGATATGTAAACTTTGTCAAAGCACCCATATGGATCATTTCCATAAGACTTCATTTGGGTACACGAGCCCATAATGAATTAGAAAAAACTAGATTTATTCACTTGAATAAATACTCATTCTAAGCCATAGACAGACCACTGGTTAGGAACCTATCAAAATCTTTAAATCACATTCAAGCCACACATTGCAGTTTAACTCAGGTAGGGTGCTCTAGGGGTGCAAATACCTTTCCTAGCCACAACCAATTCCTTACTCTTTGAATTTTTGATAAGACTAGTACACCTGAGTTTCCTAGCTACCTTGAACCAAACAACTAAGGTGACAACTCCCTCGACCCCCCGACGTCACGCGTCTATGTGCGACAGAATGACAACTCCACTAGGGACAATATTGTTTCTGATAGTATTGGACTAAGCTTTGTGTATTTGATGTGGTTTATCTATTTTGATGTGTTTAAACTTTTGCATTTGGCTTATTTTATTTTATTTTATTTATGCTTTAACATATTTTATCCTACCCATGCGTACATGTCTTCATGCATTAGTAGTTTATTTGAGATATGTCACTCTAGGTTACGAACATGGAAACTTTAGGTTATGTGGGGAGTAGCAGCTTACCCTATGACTTTCAACTCTTTGTTGAGTACTTGGACTAGTACTGATTGTATAGATGTCATCCAATTACCTATTGAGCCCCCATATTACTTTCATAAGGGTGATCACTAGGACAATGAGAAACTCTTTTTTTAGAGACCAAATAGTAAAAAGATTAAAACCAGCCTTCAAGGTGTATGCTCCCTACACATTATTTTGCATCAAGACAAGCCTTTCTTGAATCATTTTGAATTCAAGTCTTAAGGGTGACACAATAACTGTCACTCGGGAAATTTTCATTTTCAAGTTTGGGCAAGAATTAAAATTTTTGTTCATCATGCAAGAGTTACAACCGTGTGTTACCCCTTGAAGAGTGAGTTCATCATATAAAAACATACTCATACATTTAACATGCATGCTCATAATTTGAAATATAGGTCTCTAAATTTTTCCCTTAACGAGTCAAGAGTTGCCTATATATGATGGTGTTAAGAAAGATTCGCTTAATTTCCAATCCAAAAGCATCGCTTGTGGTTTTCTGCAAGCTGGTAACAAGAGTCTCTACTTTACCATGAACTCAGCTTGTGTCCTATGCTCGGATGTCATCTATGAAGTTCAGATGCATTCATTAATGGAGACTATGGGGAAATTTAGGCTTTTTTTTTCCAAGGAGTGCAACAAGTTCACATATAAATCCATTTTTATAAAGCTACACAACTAAAGAATTAACATTGTCTTTGGGTTCTTTATATAATGAATGATCAGAAATGAATATCATGTTTCCTTTATTTCAACTGACACTCTGAAGCCTCATCCTGAAATATCATTTGATTTCCTTCCTAACCATGTAAGGATTGTGGCATCAACAAACCAAAAAGCTTTACTTTTCCTCATATACAATAGACCATGATATTATGTGTGTAACCCTGCTATCAAATAATAGCAAAAGATCCTAAATCCAAATACACGGTATGATACTGTAGAATTTGGCTTGATGGTTGAAAGATCAAAGCCTTTAAACTACAAGATCATGATATTATCGAAGCCTAAGTTTTTCTCATATGATAAAGAGTTCTATATGTGCCACTACATTAGAGTCGAGTTGTTTGACTTGAAGACTTAAAGAAAGAAGCTACTAAATGAAGCAAAGTTGCCACGAGATGAGTCTTCTTGTCGTATAAGAAAAGTATTAGTGAATGGTTCATTTCATTGGTTTATTTGGAAGAGAAACATATTTGTATTTGATGTGAAAAAGGAGAGTTATTGTTTATTTTCTCCTCCTTTACCAATCTACAAGGACAATGATAGCTAAGATATTAGGCTTGTTGAATACAAAGTAAAACTTGTCATGACCTGCATTTATAGAAAGAATGATTTAATGGAATTATGGATCATGGAGAGCTATAACATAAAACAATGGAACAAAAGACATTGAATAAACATAGGGGTTTTAACAAGGAAAGAACCCCATGTAAGTCCTTTGGCCTTCTGCAATGTCGACATTGTGCTTATAAGAGAATATTTTCCTAACGTGACATTATTCAACCTCAAGATTGGAAGCATTGATGTGTTACGATTAGGGAAAGGTTTCTCCATGGATGCTTCACATTTCGATTCACTTTTATTAACGAGGAAGAAGAACAATCAGACACAACATTAGAATTGCCTAGCCTTTAAGAACAATTGCCTTAAACCACCATTCTCTAGGTTGTACATCAAAACATCCTCAACATAACAAGTGATTAAAAATACTTAGCAAAACACAAATATTGCCAGAGAAGTTGTTCCAAGATGGATGTTGAATTGTCAATCATGTTGTTATGGAATTTTCAATTTTTCTATTCTGCACTTTGTTCTAGGATTAAATCATTTTTTAAAAGAAATATGTCTTTTCTTTGCCTCTTTATTGTTCTGAAATGAATAGATGTTTAACATTTCATTTTGACAAAATATTTTGATTAAACTCCAACATATGAAATTAAGGCTAAATCAATCTTGAAAGATTAATATTTTTTCTCATAGAAATGACTCAGTATTTGTTAAAATGGCATGATAAACAATATGGAATGACCAAACATATTTTGAACTCATATACAAAATTAAACCACACATTATAGAGCTAAGCCTTACTAGTATGCATATTGACATATAGTGATTCAATAGTTATAGACTTGTGAATCATGATTCTTATAAGTCCAAATAATTATGTTAGACAAGGTCAAAATTTATCGTTTGTAACTGACCTTGCGTAAAATGAGAACAGACCATCTTTGTTTATTCTATTCATAATTCTTAAAATATATATCCCTTACAATCTCAATTTGAGCATGATAGAATCTTTGTTTTGAAAAGACACCCTGACATGGATCACACCCCATACTAGGGGCAAGTGAAGGATTTTTTTGGTTGGAAAGATGAAGACAATGTTATAATCAATGGAAAAGGAGAATGTTAAGAATGAAAGCCTAACGATTGAGAAAGAGCTAAAAGTGAAAAAAAACCCTAAACTGAGGGGCATCAAAGAAAACTTTGAGGAAGGCTATGTGGAAGCCAAAAAGTAGAAATCATCCGTATTTAAAGGCAAGTCAATGTTAAAGGTAGGGAAATTCCTATCAAGTCTGGAAGAGAGAAAGAGATTTTTAATTGAAGAAGAGTGCAACAAATGCCAAAAGTCGATGCTAAGGGAAATAGTTAAAAAATAAAGATATTGAACCATGAACATGTCTTTTGGTGTCTATAATAAAGCCTTGGTGTCTTTAAATGATTAAATTGGTTATACGAAAAGTTGGATTTGCTTTATGGTCTCTGTTAAGAGAATATTGATGTTTTAGGTGAACATGGAATGTGTGGCATTATTATATGTTATGCTTTTACAAAGATAGTGAAATAGAAATAAGGAAATGACGAGGCTAATGATTGATAAAGAACCTTGACCTTTCCTTCAAATTGATATTTGAGGTGAAGGAATATCAGGAGATAAATGATTGGCAATGAGTCTTAGTATTCTGTTTAAGTTTAAGATTGACAATGAAAGGAGTGACATAGTTATATGCTAATGTTTGATCTTGATTGATGACATTAAAAGTTTTTTACTGATAAAAAATCCTGTTGAGAGTGAGGCATTGCTCATTGTTTGATTATGATAGAGTTTCCTGTTTAATTTTAGGAAACAATATTTATTGATGAAATTTATGGCATGTCACTTTCTTCTACAAAGACAACAAGAAAGAGAGTTAATAAATAGGTGATAGTGATCCTAGGTCTTTAAAACTCTCAAACACCTTTTGAGCTTATGAATTTCTCTTTCTTTCGTAATCATGAACCATAACCTTTTGAGCATAATAAACAGTGACAAGTAAGTGATTTAAACCGATAAATGACACTTTCAAAACTTCAACAGCTTTCCATAAGGGTTGTGACTTCACAAATTAAGTTACTGTTTATTATGCATGTTGATAAAGTAAGTGCTGAAAATGAGAAAATTTTTCAATTGAACCTTGAGTCTTTACTCGAACCTCCTACTATTGAAATCCATTAAATGTCACCTCGTCACATACTATCAAATGACATACTCAAAATCAGAGATTAGAATTGATATAAAGAACTATAGAAAAACTATTTTAATCTTACAACGAGTCAATTTTTATTTTCAAAATACAAGACAATCAAAAGAATGTATGTATTGAATGTTGTGTGTTGGGTCTTCAACCAAAGAAGTTTGATTTCCAGAAATACTTTTAAAAAAACTATCTGGTGAAGTGCTTTCAAGTGAGAACTTGTCAATATTCTCCAATCTTGGATGACCCACACCTAAAAATGTTATAAGGGGAAGATATTTGTCTGAAATAGAATTCAAACAAGCACATAATTATCTGTTATTTAACTGCGATGAATTGAGACCTTTTATTCAGTAAGTATATATACTACTTAAACTTTGTTGTAAATGGACTATTTATCTACGGTAATATCATAAACTTATATATTTTTGAAAACCTCATAGGCAACATCAACAATATTTACTGTCTAATAACTCATAGCTGATGGAATCCTAAATTTTTTGATTACAAGATAAACAATTTGCCACGTGGTTCAAAACATATGCAAGTACTATCACAAACTCATTATCTATCATTGTACTTAATTTCATTACAGAATTCTTGTTTACTATTCATTGTTGCACTTGATGTACAAGGTTTATCAAATGGAAAGGAATGCCAGTGTTTCATTTTCTTTACTAAGCCTAGGTCTTGAAAGAAAAGTGAAGTGCTACAACGGGTATTTTGCCAATGAATATGTGTTTCATACTAAAGAATACAGGCATGAAAGAAAGACATATAACAATGGTGTTTGTGTTAAAGGATCAACTTGAGTTTGAAGTTGACTATTATGGTAAATTAGAAAAGGTTGTTGAACTGCAATATCATAGCGAGCATAATAAAGTGTTTTTATTCAAATGTTATTGGTATGACACCACTGACAGAGGAATCAGAGTATATCCCCCACTATGGTCTGGTCAAAATTAACTCAAAAGCTAGACTCTACAATGTAAACGATGTCTTTATTTTCACCAAGCAATGCCAACAAATTTATTACATATACACCCCTTCCTTTAGAAATGATTGTTTAAGAGTTGATTGGTTATTCATTTTAAAAACAAAACCCATGGGTCATGTTGAAGTTATTTAGGATGAGAACGAAGACATAGGTGTGGGAGATGATGTCTTTCAAGTTAGTGAGTTGGTTGAACTATATCGAATTGCTCCATCAATTGACTTAGAAGAAAATTCAAATTTTCACATCTTTGATAATAGTCTTATTGATGTTAACGCTGAGGAGTTGAATGTTGTTTTGAGCTCCAGCGGACAAGCATAAATCAATGAAGATGATGCTACCAATGTTATCAACGTTGAAGATTACGGTGGAGCTAATGACGATTCAATTGAAGAAAAAGAAGAAGCTAATACTGACTAACTATCAGAACACGAAAGTGTAATGCAATTTTTTAAAATGTAATATTTATGGATGCAGAAATAATTATTTCATAATTGTTTTGTGAACTGTTGTTATTGTGTTGGGTGTGCAACTTTCAATTTAAGTATTTGCAGGGACAATAGATAGGAAAATAGACACAACCTGTCATTCACTGTGCACATCACCGATGGAAACACCAATGGAACAAAAACTATTGGTGTATTCCAAAGGCGAAGGGAACTGTTCACATCCCACATCGGTGAACAATTCCCATTTCACCAATGGAAACACTGATGGAAAAAAATCATCGGTGTATTCTAGAGGCGAAGGGAACTGTTCACCTCGTACATCATTGAACAGTTCCCATTTCATCGATGGAAACACCGATGGTTTGTGTCCGTCGGTGTATTCCAGAGGCAAAGGGAACTGTTCACATATCACCAATAGAAATACCGACTATCTCAGTCCATCGATGTTTTTTAGAGGCGAAGGGAACTATTCACCTCCCATATTGGTGATGTCAATCGAAGTCCTCTAAGTCAATTGTAGTTTACTAATGAACTGTGAATTCCAAAGCGCGGGCAATTAATGCATCTTTGACCATGTATACTTTTTACATTAGTGAGGGAATTATTGATAGGTTGTGAAAATTTTGGAGGGTTTTTTTGAAACTTTTAGAGCGAAATTAAAATTTTAGTGCGAATTTACCGAGAAAATTACTGACAGATTAATTAAAAAAAATATTATTTAATATGTTGTCAGTGATTCTGTCAGTAAAAACGTAGTGTAAAACCCAGCGAACACACCTTTAGTTCATTTTTTTCCTCTGGTTCAAAAACTTAAATCTCTCGTTTTTTCCTCTCTATTCAAGCGATTTTGCTTTAATTTCTAGTTCTATCTTCATCTTCAAAGTTTAAAAGGTATGTATTGGGATTCAATTTACTTAATGATTTTCTATTTTTCATCTTTTCTTTGGTTTATTAGCAATATATTTTTGTTTTTTTTGTATTATACATAGGTAAAGTCTAAAAATAAACACACTATCAAGGTAAGCATTTTTTATTCCTAAAGTATATAGTTTTTTTTATATTAATTTTTTGCCTATTTTATTGTTTTTATTGCAATAATGATTGATTGTTTTATTGAATTTTAATAGTTATTATTGAATTTGCCGTATAAATGTTAAATGAATATATAGGATTAAATTTAATTGTTTTATCTCAATTTTATTGTATATATTGCATAATAAACTGTTTGATTGTTTTGTTGAATTTTAATTGTTGTTGTTAAATTTGTATAGATGTTAGTTGAATATATAGAAATAATATTTTTTTCCATATTTTATTGTTAAATTTGTATAGATGTCAGCTTGTATATGAGATTTATTTTTCTTTAGTTTATGATTAGAAACATTATATTATCATGTTGAAAATGAGATAAAATTGAATAATTCAAAATTTCTAGTAGAAATAAAATAAAACCAACTAGTTTGTGGCATATATCTTATCAATATTTTCAGTTTTGAACAATTTGAGTAGTCTCCAATATACGGGAGGTGCTGCGGAATGTGTTTTTAAAAATCAAATTTAATTATGTAATTATTCATCAAATTTGTGTAGAAGCATAGAACAAAATCAACTGCACATCATGAGCACATGGTCACAGCTAGTTCTTCTAGTAGCGATGATGACGTGTCATTAGGTGCCAACCAAGAAAAGGCACATGCGGCAACTTGTGATGCTGCCTCTTCCAGCGCAATTCCACAATGTAGATGCGGTGTTCCTTCATAACAGGGTCAATTCTCCTGCAAGTACAAAGCACATTGGAAGGACAACCTTTCAATGTAAATTTGTTTTGATTTGAGTTTTTTTTTTACTTATAATGTAGTTTTTTTTACTTATAATGTAATTTGTGAACAACTAATTGATATTTCATTAATTTTATCGATTTTTAGGTTCACAAACATTGAGCCGCCTGAGTAATAACATTGGCGTTTAAATCATCGATGGAGATTCCATTGTTTCAATGGAGTCAGGTTTCCGGACATCCTAATTGAAAGCCTTATATCGATACATGGTTTAGAAGATTTGAAGTTAATATTAACTTTAAAAATTAACTATTTTTTATGTTATATTGAAATTATTGATTTATTTTTAATAAATTATGTATACATAGAACAAATTCGAGTGGGATATTGCAAATGATAATGTTACGAGGAGAGTGTGGGAGAATCACG
>Ga0325402_1001292_pt1 | contig 20170 bp, 9 predicted proteins | sample PopdelMetagenome_22_FD_207212 | JGI IMG/M metagenome (GOLD analysis project Ga0325402, IMG submission 207212) | Populus deltoides microbial communities from Bellville, Georgia, United States - Xylem-PdKOR-R3 | ecosystem: Host-associated > Plants > Phyllosphere > Stem > Wood/Secondary xylem...
AAACCCTAACAAAACTAGAGAAACCCTAACAAAACTAGAGAAACCCTAAAGCTGCCTGCTATGGAAGAATAGACGCGATATACGTGGCTATTTATAACCGCTCCTTTGTCTAAGTGTCTTGTGGGCTTTATGGGCCTAGAAGCCCAACTAGAGGCTAACAATTATTGCTGTTATTATTTTCAAGATATGCGCGATTAATTAGGAATTACCATATTTATTTATTATTAACTAATTTGTTTTTTTTTTGGATGGGTGATTATAAGTCGTACCAAAAGAAAGTCGAACAATAAATGGAGCATGAAAAAAAAAAGTTTTGAGGATATTCTATATAATTGAATTTGATTTGGTAAAGGGATAATTACAAAAGCTTTCCCGTAGTTTAATTTGAATTTTATTTTTTCTTTATATTTTTATAAATTATATTTTTTATTATTTATCTTACATGCTTAATAATAATTGACATCCTTGGTATTGTATTTTTTATTTGATTTATAATATAAAGTGTAATTTATAAAAATAGAAAGGAAAAATAAAATTCTTTGGTAATTATCCTTTTAACGGATTATATTTTACTATTTTATTTAAATTTGATTGACGCAATCAGTATTTAATAATTGTCGGCTATGCTTGCTTGCAAGCAAGTAAGAAATGTCTCTTCGTTCTTCATTTTTTTATAGTTTTTTTCAGGGGTGTTTATTTTCAGTTCGGTTTTTATTAAAAAAAAATAATTAAATTGATTTTTTAAAAAAAAAACCAAAACCGGTTCAAACCGATTGGTTTCGGTTCGGTTTTTTAGAGCAAAAACCGGTTCAAACCGGTTTGGCTCGATTTTGGCTCTGTTTTTTTCCGATTTGGCTCGATTTTTTCAATTTAGCTTGGTTTTTTTTCCGATTTTTTCGGTTCGGGTTCGGTTCGGTTTTTCAGGTTCCAGGCTTAAAAAACCGAACCGAACCGGTCAGTTTTTTTAAAATTTTAATTGGTTTAATCAGTTTTTTCGGTTATTTTTTCTGGTTTTCTCAGTTTAATCGGTTTTTCAATTTTTTTGAACACCCCTAGTTCTTTCTACGTGCGCATAACACTGTTTTTTTTCTTTCCATTCAATTTTTTTTTTAAATATCATTTCCTTGGTTTTGCTCTAAAGAATTTTAGCATGTCTTGCGTGTTACTTAGAGTATGTTTGATATTGTAATAACGATTATATTTTTAAAGTGTTATTTTTATGAATAAATTATATTTTTTTATTTTTTAAAATTATTTTTAATATCATCATATTAAAATAATATAAAAACATGAAAAATTATTAATTAAAAATAAAAAGATAATTTTTTTTAAAAAAATATTTTTAAAATATGAAAACAAATAAAATCTTTGTTGATTACTAGGGTAAGAACATTTTTGGTGGTGGGCTATGTGCGATTGGTGGTTTCGTGGTCCAATCTCCTTATGGACTCCACTTCAACATGTCATTTTCATTTTAGTGATTGCGTGTATACTTAACATGTTAAGCCCACTAGCCACCAGGCTCACCATACAAAGCAATGTTGCACAATAAAGAAAAAAAAAATCTATATATTCACAAGGACTTTAAAATTATTAAAAATATAAGAAGAGATTGGCTAACTAGATCCATTTTATTTTAAGATTTTAAAAGAGATTTTATTTTTAATTCCAAAAAAATCATACTATATATCTAAGAAATTTTAGAATTATGTAATTACATTTTCAGAATTATTGAACTTAAATCTTAGAATATATTGTTCCTATACGAGGTTGTCCATCGAGACCATCAAAGGTACTTCCACTTATGTGTATATATGTATACAGTAGTGAGAGAGCAGCTAGTTCCATGTCTTAATTAGTTCACATACCTGTTATTGGTGAGAAAATCATATGTAGTTTCTTAAAGAACATATAGAATGGTTCCAAATATCCTGTAAATTTCATAATTCTAAGTTATAAATAAAAAAAATTAGGGTTTTTGAATCCTAAAGTTTAATCATTAACTCTAGAGAAACTTATGGGAGAAAACTCAGAATATTTTAAAAGGTATTTTCATTAATTATTTCCTAAAATAAAGGTTTTTAAACATTAAAAAAATATCAGTAAAATTCTAAATAAATTGAAAGTCATAATCTAAATAAGAAATAAAAAATAACAAGAAAAATAAATAAAATCCTAAAGTAGTTTCTAGATCTAATTTAGGCTTGAAAACAAAATTATTTGCTTAGTTAGTTTCTTGTATGATTAGGCTTTTAAAATGATTTGAAAGATTTTTAGTCCAATCTAATAATCATATTAAAACTTAAGCTTATTTTTATCAAACTACATGTCATACGTGTACAACGTCACTGCGATCATCCTCTAGGGTCGAGGTCTCTCTAGTGATGGGGAAAAGAATAAGGAATTTTTGTTTCTTATCAATAAAAAAAAGATGGAGTCGCCACCTAATATTTTGACCATTAGAAATCTTAACTGGTCTCAAAGTCTGGATAGTACACCCCTAGGCCTAGCTAACACACATTACCTAATGTAAACTATATTGTTTGTTTGTCTGGTATAAACTAAGGTGTTGTGGTGTTTTTCTAGTTGTTGGTCTGTTTAAGGTTTAAGAAAAGTTTTTCTTAGTAAGGAGGTCATTATCTTATCAAGTTAAACATACCCTTTCTAAAGTCAAAATATATTTTTGTATTTTAATATTAGAAATTAATATTACGTATAAGTTCATAATCCTTGATATTGGAACAAACAAAATAAATGTTTTGGTATTTTTAAAATGTAGGTCAAGTTCTTATGGCTTTAATAAACTAGTTATCAAATCCAAAAATGCATGTAAGAATACAAGACTATTTTTGTGAATTTTTAATATGCTAAGATATAAAAATATAATTGATTTTTGAGAGACTTGATCATATGTAATTTAAAATAAAAATTATATTTTTCAAAGAAATGTTTTTTGTTGTTGTTTTTGTGGAAGGGAGCCGGTTTGGAAAAAATACATCGCATATAAGCACAATTCCAAATATTAAATACATAAGGGTAGAAAAAAAATGGAGAATTCAAATTAATTGCAAAATGATCGTTCAAAGACTAAAATTTATTAAAAACTATATGAAAATTGTGTTTGGCAATATGGTAATAAAATGTTTTATCAAGGCTATTTTAACCATGATATCAATTCAAAACAAATTATTGTTTATCAACTCAAAACTGAACAACGTCAAACATCCACATAGATTTTATTAATTTCACTTACTTCATTCAAATTTTAATGCTAATCCAAATAAATCTAAACATAAATCATGCACCCACGTAATGTCCAAAAAAACAATCTCAATACAAGAAATAACCTCACAATTCAACACCAATAACCATATCATTTCAAAATAAAAAACACACATCAAATCAAATTAATAGTGTGAAAATATTTCAAATATTATACAAAATAATAAGCATTTGGTTTTAAATTTTCATAATTTTATAACAATTTATCCAGTAATGATTTGAGTTTATGAATCGGTATTTTAAGATATTTGAAATATATAATATATACTAGAAGACCGTTGGAATAGTGGACTAGCGCGTGTGTACTTATTATTTGAAGTGTCCACCAAGTTACATTAATGGTGTTAATTTTGTAGCGTGTATATAAGTATTGTTTGAGAGACTTCAATTTTGGTTTGCTCGGCAGAATTAAATATTTGAGGAGGATGGTCCTCGTTACATATATAATGCATGACCATTGACGAAGACCGACGTTGACCTTCAAACACGCTGTCAAGGTTTTGTGGTTAATTATATTGATTTATTTTTTTGTAAATTAATAAAAAGTGTTTTTTTAACCTTTATGAATTCATAGAAAAGAACTTGAAGGTCATAAAATAAATAATTTTAATTCAAACAAGAAATTTGTTATAAAATTGAATAAAAACTCTTAAATCTTTAAATTATAAATTATACTATATTTTTTTCTTTAGAAAATTGTTTTGGGTCATTTTTATCATCAGGTATATTTCTAGCTTAAAACCATTTAAACTTATTTTTATCGTAAGTTATTTTACTGTCCCGAATCGTGTCTGATTTTCAGCCTCGTCCACACTCGGTAGGAACACGGGTTGCCATGCATCTTCCGTCGAGAGTTTTAGTTGACTTATGCTTGACTTGATTCTTCCCACCTCTTTCCACGATCGATGATAACAGAGATATTTCGAGTGAGATTCTGCTGTTTGAAGAGGGAAAGTTTGGGACCATCATGAGCCGAGGAGACTCTCAGGTCAATTCGGAAGCCCCGTACTTTCTTCGAACCTCAAATATAAAACCAAATAAGAAGTCGATTCATGCGTCCCTTGACTGAATGGCAAGTGAGATCAAATGGAGTATAGAATTTTGAAGTCCTTGAACCTATTCGTTAATTCACATGCGATATATATATATATATATATATATATATATATATATATATATATATATATATGTAGGAGAGTAAGTTTAAACTAAAATATTACAATTATAATAAAGCATAAAATGTTGTTCATTAATTAAGTTCTCTTATTTTATTTTTGAAAATTTAATTTAAAATTATTTATTGTACTTAAATTTTTAAATTAAAATAATTTTTTTAATAATTAAATGGTTAAGAATATAAATTTCACTAGCTAATTTAATACTAATAAGAGATGACCTTTGAAATAATGTTTAATTAGAGCATTTAGTAGTTAGTCAATTGCATGCAAGTTGTCACAAGGAGATTTTTTATAATGATATTTAGCACAATTTAGTCCTAAATTGGATGGAATTTGACCTAGTCTTTCAACCATATTGGGTATTAAATTATATCGGTGAAAGTTGATTTGGTATGGTTTAATTGGCCTTATAGGTGCATCTATGACTCGGTTTATTTGGCAAGACCTGATTTGATTTTTTTCTAAAATAATAATTTAAAAATTATTTTGATGTAATGTTTGTTTTTATATATATAAAATATTGATCTGATGACGTTTTGAATTAACTTGGTTCAAACCGGTTTAGCCCACATAAATTATGATCCAGATCATGGCCCTGACTTTGTTAAATAACCTCACCTCACTAAATTTATTTTTTATTTAATTAAATAATTATAAAAATAAATATTTTCATGAAAGAAAACAGATAGAATTTTAAAAAAGAATTATATTTTTTATATCTAAATTCTATTTCCTTATTAATTCATCTCTTTATTCTTTTAACGAAATCAAGTTCCTTTAATTTTAAGCACTATTTTTCAAATAAAAATTTAACATGATCTCAACATAAAGTTGAAAATAATAATATCAAAATAATGTTTAAAAATCTTGTATATGATTGAAGTAGAAAATAATTTAATAAATACAAAAAAATCATTTCAAAAGTACATTAAAAAGATTTTAAAAATAAAAATTTTATTTTCATTAAATATTCATGAGCAATTGTTTTGGCATATCAAGTACATAATAATTTTAAAAGGAATTACTAACATTATAACATAAAAACATAATATTATTTAATCCAAATTGATTAATCTGTTAAATGAAGTCTCATGATATGATTTATTCTCTAACACACATAATTAGATAATGATATTAAATTTATTTTCCAAGGACCCAGAAAACACAAAAAACAAATTGTTTTTGATGATTTTCATATAGTCTTTTATACTTTCTTTTCCTAAAATAAAAACAAAGAAGATATTTAATCCAAATTGATGTGGTCAATTATTCAAATTTTATTAGTCATTTAGATATCCCAAATTAACTTAATTCTAATTATATAAGCTGAACAGTTTATATATATATATATATATATTTTTTTTTTTATTTCAGGTGATCATCATTTCCTGGAAAAAAATAAATAATAATTAGGCCCCACACCAAGACTACTACATCAACTAAGACTAGAATCTTACCTATAAGTGGTGGAAGCTAAATCAATCTTGATCAAAGACAAGTTAAAAATAGAAAGCGGAGGTTACACAAATTATGATAAATTAAATTAAAATAGAAAGGGAGACTTGTTTTAAATCACATGGGTATCGATGGTGGTTAAGGGTCATCTCCTGTCTCACATTTAGAACCGTGGTTTGCTTCTCCTCCGGTTGAAGGGTCTACTTTGGTTATGCTTTATTATATTATTTTATATTAATTTACGGTATAAACTAAAAAAGGTCATGTATCACCTAACAGAACATTATTAATTTAAATTTTTCTTTCTGAATCGATATATATATATATATATATATATATATATATATATATATATATATATATATATATATATAGACACACACTTTAATGTTGTATTTTTTAAACAATATTTTTTTTTAATTTTCAATCAATCTAATATTGAATTGATTGAGAATTAGATTTTATAATTTATTTTGAATTTATTTTTATGAGATTATTTCGGTTTTATAAATCAAGTCGCGGATTTGGTTGATTAACCCAATTAATTCGAGTTTTTTTGTCTTTTTCTAATTAATATTTTTTCAATTTTATACTTCAGTATTAAGTTGATTATGAATTAGATTTTATGATTTATTTTAGCTTGCTTTCTATGAGGTTAACCTGATCTTATGAATTAGATTTCATGATTTATTTTGGCTTGCTTTCTATGAGGTTATCCTAGTCTTATGACTCAGGTTACATATTTTATAGGTTAATCCGGGTAGACTCAGGTTATTTTAGTATGTCATGTTTTTAGATTAATATTTTTTTTCTTTTCATTTTCAACCTTTAACATGTTTATTGAAAATTGAGTGTCATAATTTGTTTTGATTTGCTTTTTATGGAGTTATCACTGTCTCATGATCTTAGTAATGAGTTTAGTAGATTAATCTGAGTTGCTCAAGTCATTTATTTTGTTTACTTTTTATAAGGTTATCTCGATCTTATAACCCGAGTTATGAGTTTGACATGTTAAGTCGGGTCAATTTTTTTTGTTATTTTTAATTAATTTTTCTCAATTCTATTCTTCAACATCGGGTTGGTTGAAAATTGAGGTTCATAATTTGTTTTGATTTGCTTTATATGAGGTTATCATGGTCTCATGATCTAGGTCTCAAATTTGACAGGTTAACCCATGTAGGCATGGTTCTATCTAATACGTTGTTGTTTCAATATTGTTGTTTTTTAAAACAAATATGGTTTTGAATTTTCATGAATCAAACTACATTTTTACTTGTTGTTTAGGTTGCCTTTAAACCCATTAAGTCAATTATATCACATCAGGTCAACCTCAACACGGTGTTTACTAGAACAATATAACAATACTTGGATGTTTCTTTTGTATATTCTAAGAAAATTTGATCTGACCTGCGACGTAGCGTGAGTCAAGAATCTAGTTAAGTTCTAACTAGTTAAGTCGCCCGTGCTATGCCGCGGGCCAACCTTTTTTTATATAAAAAATATCAAAAAAATCTAAAACACAAGAACATTGGGTCTGTCTTTAAAGGGAGACTCAAGAGCCCGGGGCCCAATGTTGCAGCTGGACCCAATGCTGTTGAGCTCAGGGTTGTAGCCAGACCCAAAAGCGTCAGGTCAGGCTGCAACTTCAGGCCCAAGAGTCTTGGGTTTGGCTACAACGACAAAAATATTTATAATATTAATAATAATATAAAACTTGTCTGGCCTAAGTTCATATATTTTTTAATCTTTTCAAAAAACAATTTATGGTTTTTTTATAGTAATAATATTTTTTTTGAATTTATTAATGATGATGATGATAATTTTAAATTTTATTCTTCAAATGAAATCTATAGTTGTTTTTCAATATTAATAATATTGTTGTCAAATTTATTAATTATTTTATTAATAATATTAAATATAATAAAAATAATAATATTTATAATACAAATAATAATAATAATATTAAACTTACTCAAGTTTAAGTGAGTTTGGCTGCAACACCAGGTCCAAAAGCTTTGGGCCCCTCTTAAATGCTAGATCCAAGAGTTTTGGATCTGCTTGCAACGTCGGACCCATTAGACGTGGGTCAGGATATCGGACCCATTAGTCTTAGGTCATGACGTAGACCCGTTTGCCTTGGGTCTGGATGCTTGACCCATGTGTCTTGGGTCAGGCGAAACTGCAAGATCCAAATGACTTGGGTTTGCGCTTCTACCAACTCCAAGCAACTTGGGTCAGGTGCCCTTTTCCAGCCCCAAGTTTCTTGGATCTGGAAAGGGATGCCAGACCAAGTTAATAATAATAATAATAATAATAATAATAATAATAATAATAGATTTTACTCTTCAAATTAAATCTATGTTTTTTTTATAGTAATAAAATTTATTTCAAATTTAATAATATTAATGAATTTAATAATATTTACAATAATATTAAATTTATTTGGCCCAAGTTTTTATAATTTTTAATCCCTTCAAATAAAATTTATTGTTTTTCTTTGATAGTAATAATATATATTTTTTAAATTTAATAATAATAATAATAATAATAATAATAATAATAATAATAATAATAAATTTTAATTTTACCCTTCAAATCAAATCTATGGTTGTTTTTCAATATTAATGACATTTTTACAAATTTATTAATTATTATATTAATAATATTAATTATAATAAAAATAACAATATTTATAATACAAATAATAATATTTTTAATATTAATAATAACATTAAACTTACCCAAGTTTAAGTGGATCTGACTGCAATACCAGACCTTAGAGCTTTGGGCCCATTTAAATTCCAAAACCAAAAGCCTTGGATTCGGCTTCATCATCGGACCGGGTTAGACTTAGGTCCTAACACAGGGCCCAAGATCTTTGGGCTAGATGGGGCTCCAAGACCCAAGGGACTTGAGTCTACGGCCCTGCTACACCTCAGCAACTTGGGTCAGACATCCCATTTCAGCTCCAAGTTTCTTGGGTTTGGAAGGGATGTCAAACTTAAGTCAATAGTAGTAGTAACAACAACAACAATTAATTTTATCCTTAAAATCAAATCTATATTTTTTTATAGTTATAATATTTATTTCTAATTAATAATATGAATGAATTTAATAATATTTATAATAATATTAAACTTGTTTGGTTTCAAGTTTTTATATTTTTTAATCTCTTCAAATAAAATTTATGGTTTTTCTTCGATAGTAATAATATTTTATTTTAAATTTATTAATGATAATAATAATAATATGAACAATAATTTTTAATTTTACCCTTTAAATCAAATCTATGGTTATTTTTCAATATTAATAATATATTTTCATAGTTTTTAATCTCTTCAAATAAAATTTAAGGCTTTTTTTCGACAATAATAATTTTTTAAAAAACTTTATTAATGATTATTCAAATGTTTTCAAATTTGTTATTCTTTTCTGCGGTGGTTTGCAGACCCCAGGCGCGAGTTTGCAACTCCGGAGGGTGTGTGTAGACCCCAAGCCCGGGTTAGCAGACCCAAGCATGCTGGTTTGCAATCAACGGGCGATTCTACAGACCTAGACGCGCAGGTCTGCAAACCTAGGTGAGCTGGTCTGCAACCCTTGGGGTGGTGTGTAGACCCCAGGCCCGGGTCAGCAGACCCAGGTAGACCTAGGCTCGCTGGTTTGCAATCAACGTGCAGTTCTGCAGACCTAGGCAGGCGCGCGGGTCTACTACCCATTTGTGTGGATTTACAAATCCAGGAGAGCAGGTCTACATAGCTAGATGCGCGAGTTTGGTCATACCGCCTAGGGCATGATAGTCCCAGCGCCAGGTGTCAGGTAGTCATGCCATGCCTTAGTGCCTGGGGCTCACAACCTGACCATGGCCCGATAAAATCCGAACTAACCATTTTTTTCCCAACCATTATTTCAATGTTAAATCGAAAAGACAACCCCATGCCCTCCCACGGCATGTTTTGCAAGTTTATGTAGCGAGGACAACCCTAACATTACACTGCTCCAACCCACTACAAACTATGTCCAGGTAAACAGTGAAGGGGCACTAATGCCTTTTAGTTTAGAATGTAATATAATAAAGAACTAATTATCGCCACTTGTTCAATGTTTCATTGATGAAAGAATTCAGCGTTGAAAGAACTTTTTTTTTAAAATAAAATTAAAGTGATTATCATGGATGGATTAATGATTATGAGACAATTGATGATTACATGACGTGTGATCTTAAATATTTTGTGAGTACTACACAACCAAGACACTGATATTGCTAATGAGGTAACATATTCAGTGACAGAAGCTGGAATTGTTGCTTTCTCACACTCTATCTTATTATCAAATACTGTAATTGTTTAATCCTTTTCAAATACATTGACGTCCATGGGTTAAGTCACTAAGAAATTAAACTACATATCATGCACACATGTATCTAGATTTTTGTCTTTTCTTAATATTCTAACCAAAAAACCATTGGTCATGGTACTTAAAGAGATATAATTATATTACGAGGACGATTTCATAGTACTTAAAGAGATATAATTCATTGATTGTCAAGTAGAGCAAAGTTTAGCTATGGCATCACCGTTGGAGGCATCCATCCTTTAGTTATTTGAAATATATATTAGCTAATTTATTTTCAAAAACACTTGACTAAATTATAAGAATGCTACTTCATTTGCTCTTTTTTATTTGTCTAATTAATAAAACCATCAAATAAATTATAATAATTTATTTTGTGCAATCAAAACTCGATATATCCAAGAACGATAATTCATTACTCATATCAAATCTGTATTGAATATTGATAACAACATATATTAATTAATTATGTAAACTAAATAAACTAAATAACATTAATTTAACTCAAACTTATTTAATCTATTTTATAGTATTCTTACATCATTATCAATTATGTACATAAATTCAAATACCTCCATATTTTTTGAAATTCTCAACTCAACAATAAAATTGACAAAATATAAAACATACTCATTACATAAGCCATTATTTATTTCATTATAAAACACCTAAGTCATAAAATTCATATTAATCTCACTAAATTACAAACAAATATAATTTTTCAAATTCTCAAATAAATCCTAACATGTATATTCTACAAGTTGAGAATAATAGAATGTGTTAGGTTGTACCTTAGCCAACCTTCCTATTTATATATATGCGATAGAACACGACAGTAACTGTAGGGATTACAACATTAGAATAATCCCATATTAATTTTCTATTCTGATATATACATGCTATACATTCTATAATACTACAAAAATGTACAATAAAAACTAACATTTTAAAATTAAGTTTAAACAAAAAATTGATAATTTTACGTACTTGATATGGTGAATTTTCTAGAACAAGAATGCTGACAGACTGAGTGTTGAGGAAGCCGAATTGTGATAGAATATAGAGGGTTTGCTTTTTTTTTTCATAGAGAAAAACAAGGAAGAAGAAGAAATAAAGGAGGGGGAGAGGGTGGTTCGCTTACCAGGTCATAACTTAAATATTACCTTACCAGGTCATAACTTAAATATTACCATTAAATTTACGGATGGATATCACCGATTTGTTTATTGTGTCGGTAATAACATCAGTAAAAATGACATGTCATTGTAACTTTTTGCTTTTTTTAATTCCTTATTTTTCCTTTTCTTACTAGAATTCCCTCGGTATATAACAATAAAAAGTATCCGTCGGTGTATACTGAAGGATATAGCTAAGAACTATTTTGTTAATAAATTTCATTGTAATTTATTGATACACTTTTAATCATTGCTATTTCTATTTATATTTGCTAATTTTCTGATACTGATTAAAGAAATTTATAATGTTGTTTTGGATGGTTTTGTTCGCTTTATTTTAAGCTGCATACCTACGTTACATTATCTTAACCAAAAAGCGATAAACTTACAAGTTTTCTTTACTTTCATGCTTGTGTTTGGCTCGGGGTGTAATTTGAAAATGATTCAACTATTTTGGACTCTGTCTCGCAGAATATTATAATTACAGCCATGGTATACTGGCTGAGATGTGGCATAACATTTTCAGTTTTGTTCCAAGTGTTTATGTGCTTTGGTGTAAGGCTCATGATAATTAGTGAGGCAAATGCAATGCTTGGAGGTGCAAACATGGTGCCCAAAAGAGAAGGAGAAGGAGTGTATTAATTTTAGTTTGGAAAGTTGATCTATGTTATAAAATACCTTTCTTAATAACGTTATCACATAAAGATATATTTAGCTACTCTCATCGTTTATACATGGAGTGTTTGATTGCCGTCTTTATCACTATATTTTCTTAGTCTAAATTGTAGACAATTTCTTTTTTCTTTGTCTAAGTTGTGTTTGATTACCCTCTATATCAACATGTTTTTGTTTGAGAATTACATGTTGAATTAGTTTTTGCTTGGAAGTTTCAATGTAGCCTTTAAAATTCCAGCTTGGCATGTGGGTTTATTGGTCAAATAATTGGCTTTGGGGGTTAATTGTTCTTAGTCTTAATTAAAAACATTGGTGCACTGTAAGAAGAGTAGACTTGTTTTAGTTTTTTTTTTCTTATATGCCTACGAAAATTCCAATGGAATATTCCATCAATGATTCCATTAATATTGAAAATCATTGATGAAATTGCTGACAAGATAAAATTTTTGACGCGAAATCTTCTGATGACTGGATTCCATTAGTGATAAAAATTTAAACATATATCAATTTTTTTCTAACTTGGTGCAAGAGGTTTTATCATGGATTTTACAGTATTGAAATTATCTTTTATCGTATTCCCTTTATGTAACATAATTTTCATATATTTTATGATCTTATCATAACTGGTGTCACTTAACCTATAATCTAACTTGATGGTAAACACTTGTGTATTGCTGATAATTTATTATGAGTTATATACCCATCCCATAATTATTCATCGAAGTCTTTCAAAAATTCAAAAAACTTAGCTGCATTTATATTTGGTTCTTCATCTTAAGGGATGTTACATAACCCTTCACCAGGATAATCTCAATTCATTCTTATTGCATCCATCACCATACTACTATAAAAATTATTATTATCATTCACAAACCCATGTATGTTTCTAGAACTAGAAGTTGAGCCAACCATCTTTTCTAACATGGTTTCGTAAGGAACATAGGGTTATTCATGTGCAAACCAACATAAGTATTTCTTGAGGAACCCTTTTTTAAATAGATGCGTCGTCATAAAATCTTTATCGTTAAAATTTTTATTCTTATATTTTGCACATGGACATCTAATTACACTTCCATTAATATTCTTTGGATTAGAAAGTATGAAATTAATAAAACCCTCAACCCTTTTAAGATAATCTTGCCTATACAACTTTTTAGAAGAATCCCGATACTTTCAAGAATGATCATCCATTACTTATGAAACCTATATAGAAAATTGATGACAATATTTATTAATAATGTAACTAGAAATTTAAAGTTCAAATAATAAAAATAATTCACAATCCAAAAATTAATTATCATTTCCACACAAATTCATTTTTGCGTCAATATATGAACAAAATAATAAAATTAACAACAAATAATTAGTACCCAACTAATTATCCATCATTTGTTCAATTCAAATTATTCAACCTAAATTCATACCTTTTAATTATTATCAATTCCACAAAAATAAATTTGTTCAAATTTCTAACTTGACAATAAAATTTTTAAAAAATATAATTGGTACCCATTAAATAACCTATCATTTTTTTTCAATTATAACACACCTAAGTTACGAAATCAAACCTCATTTCATAAAATGAAAAATGAAATAAATTTTCTCAAATCCCAAACAAACCCTAAAATACAAATAATACATTAATATAACAAAATTCTCTATAAAAAAGTTATGAAACACTTAAATATAAGCAAACTACAAGCCCTAACATACAAATAATACATTAATACAACAAAATTCTCTATGAAAAAGCTATGAAACACTTAAATATAAGCAAACTATAAATAGTACAAACAATTTTAACAAATTAACCTAAGACATAAATAGGTTACAAAAAATAGATAACTTTACTTACTTGGTATAGTGAAACTTCACAAGAAAGTAAACCATAAAGATGCTAACACTATTAATAGATTTAGATTGATACTGGTAGCCAGTCTGGGTTGGGGGGTGGAATGTCCTTTGACAATTCCAATGCTAAAAGGTTAAATTTTTGACAAAATTGTTGTTGAGATTTATTATTTTCTCTATTTTGTCAATAGGGTAGGGGGGTGGGGGGGTTTGGAATGTCCTTTGACAATTCCAATACTAAATTCCAATACTAAATGACAAAATTGTTGTTATGATTTATTATTTTCTCTATTTTGTCAATAGGGAGGGGGGGGGGGTTTGGAATATCCTTTGGCAAAAGGTTAAATTTTTGATAAAATTGTTGTTGAGATTTTTATTATTTTCTCTATTTTGTCAAAATTCTCATTAGAAACTATCGATGTCATAAATTTTACTATAATTTTCATATGCAATTATCGATATGATAGATTCTATCACAATGATCATCGGTAATTATCGACGAAAATTATATGTTGCAATTTATGTCGGAAAGTACTGATGAAATATTTTTTGTCGGTGTTTTAGTTGTTATTTGTCAATTTTCTGATAGTGATCATTGAGTTCATTTCTATCATTATAATTTCCACCATGCATGGATATGGATAATTATTGAAATAAGTTATTGAGTAATTAATTTAATCTGTAGACAAAATCTTGCCATTAATTAGTTTAGATTTTAGATTTGATTATAAATTGATTAACATGATCTACTATATTCTTTTTTTATCTGAAAATTATAATTTTATTACTTTCCAAAAGAATATAAATACATTATAATTTTTACAAGACACATGAAAACTATAGATACGAAAGTTGAGATAATTTGTAAAAGAAAACATTTAGCATTTTAAACAATACATATCGATTTTCTTTCCTTTTAGCACCAATGGCAGTCCAAGGATTTGAAATGGGAGGGAGGAAAGGAGGGTGAGGGAGAGGGGGAGAGAGAGGGGCTAGGTATTTGTTGAGTGATACTATATTCTTAATTAAAAACATGATAAAGAAGTCAACTTATTAGCTTCAAATTTTAATATACATGCATGTAGCTAGGGTTTTTCCTGCAAACAGTTTGCATTCCCGGCCCGATCCTGTACTTTCACCATGTGTGTGTATGCTTTCTTTCCGATAACATGTATTCCTGTCTGCAAAAGATAAACCAAAAACTGGGGAATTGCTCAATTTCCTGGTCGGGCGGTAATATTTGCTCAATTTCCTCGTTGGTTGGTAGGAAATTATACACGCATATCTCTAACTGGGGACGAAATATTTATTTGCAGCCTTGACAGAGATATCTGGCCAACCAAAAACTGATCAAGAAAAAAACACTAATTAATTGAAAAGCACCGGGGGGCAAAGCTTCAGAGAAGGAGCATAAGCGCGTCAACAAAACAACAGGTAGCTTCTTCGAAACCAAGATGAGCCTGGCGTCATTGTATACTTGGCCTGTAGTCATTCGCTAGTGAAGTTAACCTGATATAGTCAAACTATTTTGCTACCGGTGCTATCATTTTCTAAAGTTATCACCTCAACTCGGTATAAATATAATTTAATCAAATATGCAATGTAACGAAAAAGGTTATAAAATTATTTATATATTTTTTATTTGGTTGTAAAGTATAGATCAGGCCTTAACATAATCTTATTCTAGTCCTCGTATTTTTTCTAAAATTTTACTTTCATTTAAAACCGGTTCTTGTTCGAATATCTGCTACATCTTGTCAAACTATATATTTGCATTGTTTTAATTTATATAAAGCTTATAATGTAATTAATGAATAGTTGTAATCTTAGGAATTATACAAGAATATAATAAAATATTTATTACATTACATGAAACCAAACAGGCCGTTAATATCTTTCTGTAGATAAGTGGGTAAAATATTATTAATATATATAAGCAAACACAGATATTCCCATCAATATTTGTTAATGACATGCCACTAATCATTCTGCTTACTTATTATTATTATTATTATTATTATTTGGATGTGCGCGCAGAGTGCTAACTTAATTTGTTACAAACTTAATCGTGAAATAGTCTTGATTTGGATCGATAATCATGATTAAGTCCACAATAAATTCTTTAAAACGAAACCAAAATTCTGTTCTTCATAAAAGTCAATGTGGATGCTGCACCAGTCACGCTGCATATTCATGGAATGTGCATGATGGTACTTACATTGCGCCAGGGCCATTTTAGTACTTGCATCAGCTTGCATGCATTTTTTCTTACAAGATCAATAGACTAATATGCGGCAACACAAAAACACTGGACGTAAGGAGATTTGTAAATATCAGAGAAATTAGATTCTTACAAAAAGAATAGTGGCGGAATTAGAACTTGAGACCTCATCACACGAAATGAATATCTCTCTAGACACACGAGCAATCCTTTGTGGTTAATTATTGAGCCGTGAAATAAGCAGTAATCTGTTGTTTTGTGTGAAAAAAGAGAAGAAAAAAGAAAACTAAAACTAAACGCAAAAAATACAGTGATTAGATGAGGCAGTGGTAGAGGCAGGAACTCGACATCTGCAACGAAATTTTTTCCAAATTTTTTTTATGAAATAATTAAAATTAAAATTTTTAAAAATAATTCTTTTAATTTTATCCTTTTAATTCTTTTTCTTGCTCCACCCTGAGACGAGGAACAAAAAAGCATGTTATGTGAACTCGTAGAAATAAAAATTTCCAAAGGAAGAGGGGTAGCAAAGAAATAAGTCAGGATTCACAACGAGAAGAAAAATAACATTGACTGATTCTATCGTGGGTCCTGTACGGATGTATATGAGCAATGGAAATTTCTCGGTATTCCCCTGGTGCCTCTCTCTTTCCAATTTCACTCGGCTCACATCCCTCTTCTCTGCTCTCTTGCCTAACTTTCTTGATCTCCAAGAACTTACTATATAGACGTGAAATTGACGTAGCATATGGAATATAATCAAAATTATATATATTAGAACATATTCATTGCTATATTTTGTTTACCCTTTATTTGTGGTCTTTCTTTGTCTTTGAAAGAGAGATTAAAATGGTTTTCCCACCAGGTTATCGTTTCTTCCCTACCGAAGAAGAGCTGATCTCGTTTTATCTTCACCACAAGCTAGATGGCGGGAGTGAAGACCTTAACCAGGTCATTAACCAGATTATACCGGTCCGTGATATATACGAGCACGATCCATGGGATCTTCCACGTAAAAGATCTCTCCTTTCAGTCTGAGTCTCGTTTCTTTTTTCTTTTCTTTTTTCTTTTTCACCCCATCTTTCTGTTCTTGATATAGTTTTTGCTGAACTGGGTATGAAAGGAAAGTGATCTGTGGGAAATGGTTTAATCTAATTTCTATTTTTTTTTTATAATGGCAATTTTTACTACTTACACATACCATTTAGCATTGATAACACCATAACTGGCCATAGATTGGTTGCAGATATATGAAAGCTATCAAACATGGCATTTCTTGTTAAGCTTTCCTCTGGATGTCAATCTGAAAGTGTTTTTCATCAACACAATTTCTATTCTATATTTGTTTTTGACGCAGAGGGAACTTTTTCCCCATGAAATATACATATTCATTGTGATATTTTTTTTACTCGTCCATGCAATTCTAGGCCAACAAAGACGTATATTTTGATTCCTATGTATGAAAGATGAAGCTCTAAATTTTTCCCAATAATTAAATATTAACAAAGAAAACAAAAACACATTTGTAATTTAAGGGATGGATTAACGTATTCTGCAAGTAAATTGAAAAGGAAATTCGAGGGCAGGTGTTACCAAGATTAATACAAGAGATCCTTAATCATGGAATCCCATGAAATTTTATTTATTTATTTTTGGCTTCGTGCTAGTCACTAGATATCTTTGTTTTGAACAGAATTTTCAGGAGGCTTGCACCATATTAAAGATCCTGAGCAGTGGTTTTTCTTCATTCCAAGACAAGAGAGTGAAGCTCGTGGAGGGAGGCCTAAGAGACTAACAAATACTGGATACTGGAAAGCAACTGGCTCTCCCGGGTCTGTCTTTTCCAACAATCGCAGCATTGGTTTGAAAAGAACAATGGTTTTCTATAGCGGAAGGGCTCCAAATGGAAGAAAAACTGAGTGGAAAATGCACGAGTACAAAGCTATAGATCAAGGGAAAGCATCCTCATCAACTAGCGCAAATCCAAAGGTGAGTTATCTACTTTAATATAGGAAAACGAACATGGTACTCTTCATTTTTGCTTGAAATGTTAGTAATTAATTAATGGAGTAACTAATTGACTCAAGGGGGAGCAAAAAATCTACTTCTTTTTAAGTTTTTGTGCGAGACAATTAATTGGATGACTGATCGATCATGATTTACAGCCAAAGAAAACCATAGATTAAGCAATCTAATAACGACGGTCTTGATTAAACATCCAAAGGATCAATCACAACAATCTAATAGGATCTAGGTATATAGCTGCTGAAGTCACACAATAATTAACTTTATTTTATGTGAAAACCTTGTGAATTTGTGTTGCAGATAATCATGGTCTGAAACATGGTTTTTATTTTCCCTTTAGGTAAAATTTCTACTAGAAAACTGATGATACTTTTGTTGATGCCTCGTTTTGCTCCAAATTGAGTCTTGGAACGCTAATTAACGATAGAAATATTCACAAGTTAAGTGATGAACATGCATGTATTGTCAATAGTTCTACCTTTTATTTTCTTGATGAAAAATTGTCAATATTTCTGATATGGATAGATAGATAGATAGATAAACAGACAAACAGATCTTATACAATTTTTCTGTGTGGTTGCAGTTAAGGCATGAATACAGTTTGTGCCGGGTCTACAAAAACTCAAAATGCGTGCGAGCATTCGACAGACGGCCGGTGGGCCTTGAGGTAATCGAGCCAAGAACTCAACCAGCCTCTGGTGGCAATGAGCTAGTAGCATCTGATCAAAACCATCCAACAGTGGAGAACACAAGCTCACCTGACAGTTCATGGTCCGGAGACCAAGGCAATCCCTCTGGAACTGGTGAGAGTAGTAGCATGCCAGTGCCTATCGATAATGATATGTGGGACGTGGACTTAGATTGGTACTACGGTGCCGGACAGGATTAATCTGCAGCTAGCGTATGTAAATGGTGATTCCATGAGAAAGGCCTGAAACCTGCTAATCTTCATCCAGAAAGAATAATAATTTAAACTCTAATTATGTCTTCAAACAAAAGCCTAGCTCATTTTTAGAGAGTGTGTGTGTATTTTGTTTTTTTAATTTGTTGTACTATAATTGTATCTTCAAGAAAACTAAGATTACTAAGGCTTGAGAGCAAGAAAAATGCTTCTTTTTTTCTTTCTCTTTCGCTAGCTTTTGTTGGAGAATGGATCTCACATTAACTAAAAATATATAAAATAAAGTTAAATATAGGATTGAGAATAACTGTCTCACCATGTTTTCTTCTTCTTCTTATGGATACCAATTCAATTATTAAACTACTTCTTCATGTGTTCTAGAGTTTTACTTTAATTGTATCCGCAGGAAATGTAAGAATATTTCTAGATGTAAGAATTAAATATATGAGTTTAGTATATATATGTGTTCTAGATCTAATTATTAATTGGAGAGATCAGAGATAAAGGTTTTATTTCAGATTATTATTATTCAAGCTAAACGTTTAATCATCTATTATATGAAATTCAGATAATACTTTTGTATTATATTGACAAATAGATTATTTATAAACTAAAAAAATGTACAAAAACACTTGTTTTCTTGATTTAAGAATTGAAGTTACTTGGAAACCTTAAAAATAATTTTATATTATATTCAGTAACAATAAATAAAAAAGCACATAAATCTTCCAGACTCTCGGCACTACATGGTGTGTATATTTTGTTTCACCTTTTGATGTCGGATTTTATTCCATGCTCCGATGTTAACGCAACAAATTCTTCGTTTCGTTGCTTAGTACATAGGTTTAGTTGAGTTTGAAGAGACATAAAATTAAAAAAGACAACAGAAAATTAGGTTTTTCTTCCATGTCTTTAAGTTACCATAATTTCCGTCAAATTTCTTTTCTATAATTGATTACGTAAATAAAAACACTTTATTTATTTTTTTATAACAACAAATTGAGGTCAGTAATAAGTTGCCCTTCCTGATTATTTATTTTTCTACTTATTTCTAATA
>Ga0325402_1001293_pt1 | contig 20169 bp, 22 predicted proteins | sample PopdelMetagenome_22_FD_207212 | JGI IMG/M metagenome (GOLD analysis project Ga0325402, IMG submission 207212) | Populus deltoides microbial communities from Bellville, Georgia, United States - Xylem-PdKOR-R3 | ecosystem: Host-associated > Plants > Phyllosphere > Stem > Wood/Secondary xylem...
TAATTTTATATTAAAAAAACATCAGAATTCAATCTAAACAATCTTCTATAAAAACATCTATATACCGTATTACAAAATACATATTTAAATAATAAGGTAAATAAAATAGGTCTAATCTTATAAAAAAAATAGAAAAAAACATATTATATAAATTATGTAACTTTATTATAATTATAATAAGACTTATTTCAATTATTTATGAACGTAAAAGTTTGGAAAACGAGATCCTTTCTCATTACATCATTTAGACCTATTATTCAAACTAAATTACGTTATAGATGAGTTTAAAGTTGTTATTCTGTGTTAATATTCTAGAAATTCATCTAATTAGACCGTGTTTGGAAATATAATAATAATTATTTTTTAAAGGTTTTTTTGATTAGAAATATATTAAAATAATATTTTTTTATTTTTTAAAATTATTTTTTATATTAAAAAATTAATATAATAAAAAATAAAAAAATAATTTTAAATAAAATAAAATAAATTTTAATTAAACATGGTTTGAAGCACAATTCAACTTAGTTATTATTAACTAAACCATTAAAGCTCAAGTGAAAAAAAGAAAAGAAAAGAAAAGAAAAGAAAAATAAAATGGAGTGTAATTGATACACATGAGTTTTATGTGTGATTTTAACCGAGACATCAAAGCGAGGAGGCAGAGATGAGCTCATTTTTATGTGTTAAGAACACACGGCACAGAACAATGGTTAGGAGAATGACCTAATTGAAATATACCCAATAGTTAGAGGGCGTAATTGTAGTTTCCCAAATCAATTTTTTTGAAATAGACAAACCCTATCTACAGTAAGAATCACACGTGCGCCACACGTGCTGGAGGCGCTGGTCCCCTCTTTGTCTTCAAAAATTCAAAATCTCCTACACAACATGAAGTCCTTCAAATTTACTCAACTCTAAACTCTTGTCTCTCTGTCTCCTCCACTTCACTCTCTCTCTATCCTTTTTTTTTTTTGTAACATTACAAAAAGTGATTTGGTTCTAATAATCTTCTTAATTGCTTCCGTTTCTCTCTCTAATCCAAAACGTTTCAATTTGAATTTCTTTTTCTTATTTCGCCCAGAGAAAGCAAAAAGGGAGCAAATAAATCAAGAATCTCTCTCTTTATAGAAATACAGAAACGGAGAGAGGGAGAGGGAGTGTGTGATATGAACAACGGAATGGGAAGGCAGAGATCTCATCATCAAAGACAGTACTCATCTTCTGATAACAACAGCAACAGCAACAGCAACAGCAACGGCAACGGCAACGGCAACGGAATGTTTCTGGAAAATGGGAGATGGCTTCAATCTGCTGGTCTTCAGCACCTTCAAAATAACAACTCTTCCTCCTCCTCTTCCTCTTCTTTAATTCCTCCTCTTCAGGTTTTATTCCTTTCCCCTGATCTTTTAATTTCTTCTTCTTCTTCTTCTTCTTTTTATACTTTTCCCATTTTGCTTTGAGTCTACTCTCTTTGTTTGCTTTCTCATAAAACAACGGGGCTAGTACAAATTTTGAATCTTGGAGTGTTTTGTGAAATGTTATTGGTTTCTTAAGGATTTTCTTCTTTCTTTTTCTATATATATATATATATATTTGCTTTAGATCGGGAGTTGACTATAATGGGTGTTCGACGGAATGGAAAATACAGATCTGGTCCTTTTGATTCCCTTGATAATGCAAGTAAAGTAAAGAGAACATGAGTAAAACTGAACAGAACTTCTTTTTTCTTTTTATTTTTTAACAAAATGGTGATTTTCCTTTATTGGGTGCTGCTGTGTCTCAACAATGGTGGAACTGGATGCAGGACTATAATCTCTATGGTGGTGGAGGAGGAGGGCAGGCATTGAGAATGTATGGGAATGCGCAAAGCAGTTTTAGTAGGGGAAATGAGTTTTATTCGGAGCCAACAACACCTCCTGTTAGTTCAAGAGCTTCGAGCCGGAAGAAGAATGGGGAGGACTCACCAAATGAGTTCAGTCCTGGGCTCTTAGATCTGCATTCTTTTGACACCGAGTTGCTTCCCGAGGTGGGTAACCTGTCATTTTCTAGTGATTCAGTAATGCGGTTTTGGATGTTTGAGTGATTTGTACGTTAATGGGGCATCCAACAATTGCATCTATCCATCTTCCAATCAATTAAACTTCTACTTTTTCCATTTTTTTTATATTTTCTTTTTTACCAATATGGAATGAATTTGAGCTTGAATATTTGCACTAGCATCGAACTCTTCTGTTTCAAGAATCGATGTTCTAGCTACTTTCAAATTTATAAGTGCTTCTAAACGATATTCTGATTTTTGGGTTCGGTGGCTAATGAAGAACATCTTGTCTTGCATCTAATAAAAGATTTTTAAATCCCAAGCCCTTATGACTCTTTTGTGCATATTTGGATTTGGAAAACATTTCTTGAAAAATAGAGAAGAGCTTTACGTTTTTGAAACCAGTTCCATTCATAACCAAACACTTGCATTACATGGATTTTGTGATTTTCCAAAAATTGAAAATACAATTAAAAAATGAAAAGGTGAATCTTCTTTATTTTGTTGACATGCGCACAAACTTTTCAAAAGAAGTTGAAGGTAGTATACATGTCGTTGCATCAAGAAACAATGATGATATTGTGCCGGCTCTTTAGCACTCCATCACATTCACACAATACGCTTTGCTCCTTAGTCTTGAATAAATAATTTGGGATTTCACAATGCAGTTTGGTGCTATGACTTTTTCTCCATTTTTATGCTAAGCTTTCTGTATTTCATGGTTAGTTGCAAGTTCCAGGCTTGTATGATGGTTCTTCTCTTTTTCATCCTGTTCGAGGAAGAAGCTTTGATGATTCTTACCCTTACATTTCAAACAATAAACAAACTGGCAGAGCTCCTGGCTTGCCTGATAACAACCTCCTGAAAAGCTTTGTTGCAGACAAAGAGAAGACAAGTTCTGTTGCAAAGATCAAAGTAGTGGTATGTTTCTTTTTTGGTGTTGTTTCGTTTACCTGTATTTGTTGACATCTCCCCTGTCTTAAATACAATGCTTACCAGGTTAGCCATTGTTGGCAGCTTTGTGAACCTTGATAATTCTCTCCGCATTTCATTTATAGAGGAACATGATTTACTGGCAGTGTTAATAATGTTTCTTCTTAATGCAGCATCTGACTTGCTTGTAAGAATGTCTTTAAACATTAATATTGTTATGACAAGTGATGTTTTCTAATGCAGGTGCGCAAGAGACCATTGAATAAAAAGGAACTGGCAAAAAATGAAGAAGATATTATAGACACACACTCCAATTCTCTGACAGTTCACGAGACTAAACTTAAGGTAACTGTTACAACACTTTTGAAGAAGTCAGATAAATATTAGGCAAATCACTGACAGCTGATCAAGGATCTTTGTCTCCCAATTGGTCCTTGACAATATAAAATGAATTAACACAGGATGAAGTTCATCAAACAAAATAGTTGGGCCAAATTCATCAATGAAGACATTTAGGAGTAGATATTAGATACATAAAACAACAAGAAAAGAGGTTCAAATGCAATCTTAATGGCCACAGTTCTCCTAATGATTATTTTAGCCTTATCTATAAGAACCTTGATTTTTCCATTTTTTGTTCAATTTGATGTTTTGCTCTCCCCTGTTGTTTATTGATATTTCAATTAATAATTCTTCTATAGATTTGTAGAGTTTTTTCCTATGATAAGTGTCTTGGTAGTAATTCTGGATATCAATATTCAACAGGTTGACCTAACAGAATACGTTGAGAAGCATGAATTTGTCTTTGATGCAGTGCTCAATGAGGAGGTCTCGAATGATGAAGTGAGGAAAATTCTCTTCATAATGAACTAATGAATTTCATAATTTCATAATAATGCTAGTGTTCTCATAGCTTATGCGGGATTTACTTAATCTCTTTAGGTTTATCATGAGACAGTGGAGCCCATAGTTCCAATAATTTTTCAACGGACCAAAGCAACTTGCTTTGCATATGGGCAAACAGGTGAATTGCTGTCTCTGAAATATAAGATGGATGCTTTTACACGCTTGCTTTTGGACACATCTTTTTTTTGTTGTTGTTGAATCTAGCAAATTCTAATATAATAATTCTTTGTTGTTGTGTTCTTTTTCTACTTTTTTATAACTTTTCTTGGCAAGTTTATTCCATAATCCTGTGATTTTGTACTGAGGATTAATGTTTTTTGTATTTGCTCTTGAATTACCTAACTTTGATATGTTTTGTGCCTTCTCTTTATCACAATGCTTGATGACTTGATGGATAAACAATTTGGACTTTATCATTATGTATTTTCTTTTGTTGCTTTATGCATTTTTCATTTTGTATGGCCTGCTCACATCACAGTGATTTGCTCTAAAATTATTAAAATCAAAATTCACAAATTTTGTTTGCACCTGCTAGTTTATAACGTCTTCCACCCATGTTGATGAGAACCTCATATCATTTAACACAACTAGATTGTTGCTGTAAAACCAGCTTACTTGTTTTTTTTTCCCCTTCATTCAGGGAGTGGAAAAACCTATACTATGAAGCCTTTGCCCCTTAAAGCATCTCGAGATATCTTGAGGTTGATGCATCATACTTACAGGAACCAAGGGTTTCAGCTATTTGTGAGCTTCTTTGAAATTTACGGAGGAAAACTATATGATCTTCTAAGTGATCGGAAGTTAGTTGACCTGCCCTTTCCTTTTCTTTTACACACTTTTCACTTTCTGAATTTGCTTAAATTTGAGACGTCTCTTTGTGCAGAAAACTTTGCATGAGAGAGGATGGTAAGCAGCAGGTTTGTATTGTGGGTTTGCAAGAGTACAAAGTATCAGATGTAGAGACCATTAAGGACCTCATTGAGAAGGGAAGTGCCACAAGAAGTACTGGCACAACTGGTGCAAATGAAGAATCCTCCCGTTCACATGCCATACTACAGCTTGCTATCAAGAGATCAGTTGATGGCAATGAGTCAAAGCCTCCACGACCCGTTGGCAAGCTCTCCTTCATAGATCTTGCAGGAAGTGAGCGTGGTGCAGATACTACAGATAATGATAAACAAACAAGGTATGTCCACTCCCTTATCTTTGTGGTATTTTTTTTGCCACTGTTGACCATACAAGTTGGGCAATTTAAGGTTTCTGTTTCATATTATGATAGTGAGGAACACTCAGGAATATAATGCATATGGAGCTCAGTGTACCATTCGGAAATAGTGTTTGGCATGAGATATTTTTCCATGTGCAGCCTTGCATTATCTTAGGGAAGTAGAAATTGATATTTTCACTGATCATACTGGATTGAACAACCAGCCAATAAAAAAGGGATTGTTTAATCAATTGCTTGATAATAAAATTATCCTTGGGGAATATAGTTACAAGGCAATAAGAAATGTAGATATTTCAATGTTTTCTATTGTGTTTTATTTATGTAATCTGTCCCTTTCACCACTTAATGACTTGTAAAGTTGATTTCTATTTCATAGTGTTTTCATCTCTAGTGTTCAGTTCATGGTTTACTGACCTTTCTTTATATGCTTTACTGACCTTTCTTTAATTTGGGTGGGTGGGTTTGTTTGATTTGGTTGTTTCATATATATGATGCAGGATGGAAGGTGCAGAGATTAACAAGAGTTTACTTGCATTAAAGGAGTGCATAAGGGCACTTGACAATGACAAGAGTCATATTCCTTTCAGAGGCAGTAAATTAACTGAGGTTCTAAGGGATTCTTTTGTTGGCAATTCACGCACTGTTATGATATCATGCATTTCACCAAGCTCAGGATCATGTGAGCACACTCTTAACACCTTGAGATACGCTGACAGGTACATGAAAATGATTTCAGTTGCAAAATGTTTATGGTATGATTTAATCTGTTGCAAATCTTTCATACTGAATTTGCTAAGTTTTCACTCCAGGGTGAAGAGCCTTTCAAAAGGGAATGCTTCTAAGAAGGATGTTTTATCCTCAACTTTAAACCTAAAGGAATCAACTACTGTTCCCTTGTCCTCAGTTTTACCTGTTGCATCCACATTTGAGGACGATGCAAATGATGCATGGCCAGAACAAGATGAAAGAGATGATTTTGATGCATCAGAAGAAGATTCTTATGAACAGGAGAAACCAATATTGAAGGAGAATGGGAAGCTAGAGCCATACAATCTTTCCATTTCAGAGGATAAAATACAGAAACCCAATGGTCAGACAAAATGGAGGGATATGCATTCAGATAATGATTTGAATGTGTTGCTACAGGTGATTTAGAAAAGAATAATTACTTAATGCATAAATTCTTTGAATGTGCTAAAACTGAAATTTGTTAACATTATTTTCTGTTGCATGTTCTCAGGAAGAGGAGGATCTTGTAAATGCTCATAGAAAACAAGTGGAAGAGACTATGAACATCGTGAGAGAGGTCTGTGATCTGGCCAGAGCATTCTTCATTCATTTTTTATTAGTATTGGTTTTGAAGGAAAAAAAATGTCCAAGGGCTTGTTACGAGTGAATATAAATGTTATTTACAATCTCGCAGGAGATGAACCTGTTGGTTGAAGCAGACCAACCAGGAAATCAGCTCGATGATTACGTTGCTAAACTGAATGCCATTCTTTCTCAGAAGGCTGCAGGTATACTGCAGTTACAGAATCGTCTGGCACACTTCCAGAAGCGTTTGAAGGAGCATAATGTTTTATTATCTTCTTCTGGCAACTAGATTCATGTGGAAGTGCATGCAGTTATTACCAATGGATGCTTCTTTTATTAGCTATTGCAATATTACTGGCCTTGTTGTGGATTTGGTTACACAGTGCTCGAAATCTGGCACCTCATGCAGCAGTTTGTTGGATGATTCACTGGCCATTATGCTCTATGTGGTTTTAGGGGTTGGAGATTGAGAGATCAAAAGGATACCGTTAATCCTTCACATGATACTGTCTACAATTTTTCGTCCTCATTCTCTCCAACAAGTTATAAGTAAGCTATAGGGTTTACATGCCCATCTGGCATGCTTTTGTAAAGCTATGGAGCAGTGTAATTAGATTCATTAATTAAATTAAATACTTCCTGCCTTCTATTCATTAATGTAAAATTGCTTCTCACTCTTGTTTGCTGCTATACCAAGTTATGTTTGAGTGTTTTGGAATTACAGCAATTTTTGTTTTTTTTTTATATGTTTTACTTGATAAAACATTAAATTAATATTTTTTTTAGTGTTTTTTTATTTATTTATAATTTCGATGTCCTGATGAAAAGAAAAAAAGCAATCTAAACCTTGATATAAAAGTCCTAACCAATCCAAGGGCATTCTTTGCCCATCGCAAATTCCTGCTCAAACAGTCTTAACTAACTCTCAGGCAAAAAAGGTCATTATAGTCATATCGGACTCCCTTTCCCGCCACTTCCCATCCTTTTCTGTTAATAGAATTCGGCAGCCCACTCTTCACTTCTGCTCTCAAAAACGAAGGAAAACCACAGAGAAGGGAGGTAAGAAAGAGAGAGAGACTGAAGGAAAGAGCTAGAGAAGATGTTGACATCGATCTTTGGAATAGGAAACATTAGGAAACTGAGCCTTCTTGTATTAATTCTTTGCATTTTGATCTCTGTCAAGAACCAAAATGCAGAGATCAAGAAGAGCTCGTCATCATCAAAAACTGCAGTGAAATGGCCATATTCATCTTGGGATTCCTTTCCTTCCGTATACTTGTCTCCTTTGACATCTATGGAAGACGATGATGAAGAAGTATCATGGCATTCAAACCGGTCTCTTGAGTATGATTTCTATCGTGATTCGTGCCCACAGGCAGAAAGAATCATTCGCAGGGTGGTTCATGAGCTTTACAGAGTCAACTCCAGTGTAGCTCCTGCTCTTCTAAGGCTCGTGTTTCATGATTGTTTTATTGAGGTAGATGATTTCGATCTTTCTTTTTGTTGATTCCTAGGGGGTTAGTCACTGCTTAATTATTCATCATGTAGTACGACGAAGGTTTTAATTTTTCAGCTTTGGTTGGCAATTCTTTCATGGTATCTTTTGCTTACAAATCTTGATCGAAGACTATTTTGATGTTAAGTTCTTTCTTGTGGATTTTTGTTTCGGAAGCTTTCAGATTTGAAGTGATTCTGATTAAGTAAAATTTCGTCTATGTTTCAGTGATCTTCGTTTTTATTACAAGTAGACCTGAGTTCTTTTGTGAATCTTTTCAGGGGTGTGATGCATCTATTTTGTTGGATGCTGCTACAGGCATTGATTCCGAGAAAGACTCTCCTCCCAATAAAAACTTGAAGGGATTTGATATAATTGACAAAATCAAATCAAAGATTGAAATGGTGTGCCCAGGAGTTGTTTCTTGTGCTGATATCGTTGCTTTAGCAGCCAGAGATGGTGTTGTTCAGGTATAAACATCATTCTGTTTCCTGTTTCTCCTTCACTGCTTTCATAATCTTACTATTGAATTTTTGAATTTCAGGCTGGTGGTCCATTCTATCCACTGTATACTGGCAGGAGGAATGCTATCCATTCTTTCCGAGATGTGGCAACGTCTGAGCTTCCTTCACCCAATGCTGATCTATCCGAAACCCTAGCATCTTTCGCATCTAGGGGTTTTGATGAAAGAGAAACTGTCAGTCTCCTGGGTACCAATCTTTCCTTACCATACGAAGGAACACATAAATCTTTTTATAAATCACTGTTCCTATATTGCTCTTATCAGAATCTATGCTTTCCTCTTCTCTCCTGCTATCATCTGATGTGTTTCTTATTTCTATGCTTTAATTTGAACATCTGTGAATAAAATGACATTAATTCAACTGATGCTTCTGCAAAAGCAGGGCTCAGTTGAGGTGATTTTTCATGCTCTAGTAGAAAACTGGAAGAAAGGCTAGGGCTAAACATTTCAGAAGTATAACTGTGCTGTTCCATTAATCTTCCCTATTGATTGGAATGCTTTTTTTGAAATTAATACATGCGAAATCAAAGCCTCCCTCTAAGAACTGGTTGTGGTTTGTGTTTCGATGAATAGCTTTCTACCTAACATACTTCGCTTTTCTGCTGGTAGTGCCGGTAATTTATCATCTCCAACTTCTGCTACTTGAATAGTTTGGTTATTTCTCTCTCTCGCATTCTTGCTGCAAAAATACAACAGCTTAAGATTTGAATACTTCTAACTGCAACCTTGCCCTTCTTGCAGGTGGTCACAGCATAGGAGTAATCCACTGCAAATTCTTCCAGAACCGTCTCTACAACTTTGGTAGGACTAATTAGCCCGATCCTTCTCTGGATACAGGGTTTCTTAACCTACTGAGATCTAGATGCAATGACAGTAACTCATCGATGGCAGCATCGCCTTCGCCTTCGCCTTCCTTTAAAGCCACACCACCAGCACCGTCGACTTCCTGTGATGGCACCAACTCACCAGCACCAGCACCGTCGACTTCCTGTGATGGCACCAACTCACCAGCACCAGCACCAGCACCAGCACCGTCGACTTCCTTTAATGGCACCAACTCACCAGCACCAGCACCGTCGACTTCCTTTGATGGCACCAACTCACCATCAACAGCACCTTCGCTTTCCTGCAGTGGATCACCATCTTCATCGTCCAGGGCAGCAGAAATGAGGGGCTCCCCATCATCATTGTCAGCACCATCACCTTCCTTGAAAGGTTCAATTTCTTCCCCACCGTCATCATCAACACCTTCATCAGCTTCCTTCGAAGATTCACTGCTTTCCTCACTGGAGGAGCCAGGAATGAATATGGCCTATGAGGGCCCAGGAGTAGATTTTGGCACGTTGTACTACCGCAGTCTTTTGCAAGGTAAAGGAATCCTTTATTCCGATCAGCAGCTAATGGCTGGGATAGATACTGGTATTTGGGTACGAGCATATGCTTCAGACATCTCCTTGTTCCCCCGAGGCTTTGCCCTAGCAATGATGAAGGTCTCGAATCTCAGAGTCTTGACAGGATCAAAAGGCCAGGTCCGGCTCCATTGTTCAAAGGTGGCATGAGAGAATAGTAAGATGTGAAGGAGACTGTACAAGTTGTCCTACTTTATGCTGTTTTTTCTTTGGCTTTAGCGCTCTTTTGAATTCGGCCTCTGAAGTAGCTTCAAATTTTCAAAAAACCTGGATAGATTCGTGCTGTTACCTTTTAAATTCAGTACCCAAATTATGAGCCAACCTGCTGTTCTTTACTTGTTGAACAAATGCTGCAAATGGAAGTGATTCTTTTCTAGATAACTGATGGTTTAATACATTAATAGACTCAAAAGGCCTTCAAGTTCGGCCATTATAGCCACATGGCGTGTGATATCCTATTTGATTAAACCTAAGCCTTTTACGCGGAGATAAAAGTGAAGGTGTCTGTCAGGACCATAAAAAAACACCTATGATGCTTGAAGAAGAATATGTTAAAAACATTCATGGCTAGATATTTAAATTAACAATGCACAGCCCTTAAGTATCTGAAACATGTTTGGTGTCCTAGAGTAAAAAGACTGGCTCAAGCATGGCAATCCAGGTAAACAACATTCTACAGAGATGAATATAAAAAATCTTTGTGTAAATTAGACACACTCAGAAGAATACAGAACAGGAAAATTAATATGGAAAATAATCCATATGCAAAAGAAATAACCCACGAACATTGGAATCTATAACCTAATTGATCCGAGTCTTCGCTATGAACTGTTGGTGCTGGCAGAGGCCTTTGGAACAGAAAATTCTGTATACATGTTGGTGAAAAACTTGTCGACAATGTCAAGGTACACAGGGCTTTTGAGACGAGAATAGTAGTGGAGTGCCTCTTCTACATCCAAAACATGTTCTACATCACTCACGTCCATCATTTCCAATTCCTTCATCTTCTGTGCTAATACACAACCGCTTTCATTCATGTTCTTTGAGCTTTTTTCTTCCGCTTTTTGTACCTGGGAAATCTTCTTACTCTTCTCTTCCTTTCCTCCTTCATTCTTCCTCGACGGACTGTTTGCAAGCTTCATCTCACTTTCATCACTCACATCTTCATCTCTCATTGGCTCTTTTGACCCCAAGAAACTATCGCTCTTTCCTTTCGTTGCCTTTTCCAGATCACACTCCCATTCCTTGCAAAAATCAGCATAGTACTGATCTATCCGGTAATTCTTCACATTGCTGCTGCCGCGTGAGAAGGGCTTGAAAGAAGTAGGCTTGGTCAGCTTTTGGTAGCCACCAAAGAAGATGGACTTAAGGTTTTGGAGAGCATTGTGAAAGAACTTCTTGGTCTTATGAATGGATTCTCTTAGCTGCATTTGCTGTTTTAGTATTGTATTGTAGAGAGAAAAGACTCGTTTAGCTCTTAGTGGCTCTGACTGAAAGAACAGACACAGCTCTATTCTATTTGGCTTCTTTTCTTCTCTGAATGTCGTTTCACATGTACAGATAGGAAAGATAAAGACAGCTGAAGGTTCTCAGGGTTACCAAGAGATAAAAGCTATGGGGTTAAAGGCAAGGTTTCACTCAGTGCCTTTTTCTTTTTATCCCCACCCTTCCATCTCTCTCTTCAAGAAGGGAGACACTGAACCATTGGATCTTAAGATGATAGATCAGAAGGCCATTTTGAAGCATTAGGGCTTACTAATCAGTAGTAGTTAGTTGGTGTGAACAGAAATCCAAATTATGCCTTTACCATAAACAAAAAGATGTCTGTGCTACTTAAGCAGCAAAAGCTGTTTAATAAATAAAGAGCAAGAGAATAGAAGAGCAAGGAATCCTTCACAGTGATCATGAATGCTTTATATAATTTGACTCTTTGTAGTCTAAAGTGCAGCTGTAGTGATTAAGATGCAAAGCTAAAGGTAGTGGGTTGGTGTAAAAGGTTTATTCCTACAATCCATGCATTCAAGAACCAAATAATAGCAGCTAGCCCTTTTTTGTTTTTTTGAATTTTGGACTCCTTGCTGCTCCCTCCTTCAGAAAGCCTGTGGTGCGCATATGAAAAGGGATATCTTATCCTCTGGCCACAAATTCTTACCATGCCTCGGATCAGAAATCAGCCTTGACATTATTTGAAATTTGAGATTGTTTGAATTTCAATTTGGATAAGGATTTATAGCTTATCCTGATGTTTTATTGGTTACCATTTCAGTCCGGATTTTAGATGTGAAAATATATGAAATAATATTTTTTATTAATATGAATGTTCGGGTCAGTTTATACGCATCTCAATTAATTTTATAGATTCTAAAGTTAACAATCACTAAGTTTTTAGTGATTTTAAAAAAATTCAAGTAATTATTAAAAAATAAATCTAAAACCTGAACGAGATTATGAAATAAACTTTTTTGTTTTTTTTTTCACATAGAAAGAGATGATATTCTCGTGATGAAATTAACCCCCATGCTATGGAACCATCTCTCATTGCATTTATATGCAAGAGATGCGTGGACCCGAATGTGCTGTGACATTGGTGCCTAAGGGCCAGCACCCAGTTAATATCAAGACAAGGTGCATTTACATTTTTGTGCCAGAGGAGTCATTTTCTCACAGCTGCCAAAGTTTAAATCATAGTAATGAAAAAATTAAGAAATAATTTACATGAATATAAGGTATATATATTGTAAATAATAAAATTTAAAAAAATATTTTAATTTTTTTATTTTATATTAAAAAAATATAATTTTTTTCTTGTGAACATAATATATATATATATACACACACTAAAAGGTTTCAAATTCTACATTGAAAAAATAATTTTTTTCTTGTGAACATAAAGTATATATACTAAAGGGTTTCAAATCCTTCATATCTCACATTGAAAATATATTATGTTATCTTTTTAAGTTGAAGTATTTAAATCATAATTTTTTTATTCCATATTAAAAAAACACAATTTTTTTCTCGTAAATATAAAATATATATATTAAAGAGCTTCAAATCCCACATTGAAAAAATAATTTTTTTCTTAAGAACATAGAATATATATATTAAAGGGTTTCAAATCTCATATTTAAAAAATAAAACATTATTCTAGTATTTATATAGTAAACTTTGAAAATGATTAATAACCAACTAAAAAATTATAAAAAAAAGTCTAGGAGAAAAATCACATTTGAAAAAAAAGGATCTTGTCCGGGTTCACCGAGGTCACGGGTCGACCTGTTGGGTCGATCGGGTTTGGTTGAGTTTTTGCACTAGCCGGTCTTTTGTCTTACCAGGATCGGTTCAGCACCGGGTCGACCCACCGGACCAATCCTGGTCTAATAACTAGGATTAAAATCTTGCCACCATCCTACTATGAACAGCTTGAGCCCTTGTTAATTGCTCTTGTGCATGAAATTGGTAATTAGATCAAAATTTCTTGTGGGATGTAAATTTTGATTGACCAGCCTTGAAGGAATGAAAGTTTGAGCCTTGTTCTGAAGCAACATTGTTTAGCCTCCCCACGTTTGCTTCTTCAAGAATAGCAAAAGTCATCATTCAGCAACTTCTAAATTGGTTGGCTCAACCCTCATTCATAAATCTGAAGCTGAAACTTCATTCCATGTATGATGAGTCAAAGCAACCCTGTATGGTTCAGGCTATAATTTAGCTCATTTACTACTCTGTAATGGTTCAGTTAAACTGCATTGACCTTTAGTGTCCAAGCAACTCGATACTGAAGAGTAGAGCAGCAATGGCATCCCGACTCCAAACCTGCAGTGTTTGATCGATGGTTGTCATGCAGCCTCCTTGAGATTTTGAAGAAGCCCATGAAACGCAATTGAATAAATTAAAGAAGTAAAAAGTTCCTTTGTTCATTAACTCACATCATTACATCTCATACAGCACACTGTCACAAAAGCAAGCCTTTTCATTCACTCATAAATAACTGTCATAAAAGCAAGAAGCTTGGGAACAAAGAGACTCATACTTCAATCACAGGGCAGTACACAAGTCAAGAGAGCTGCCTTCCTGCGATGATTTGTAAGGAAAAATGAGGCATAAGAAACCAATGGTTCTGATCCAAATTGAAATCAGCAGCTGATTTATCTGAAGTGTCCGAAAAAGAATTTGTAACTTCTTTAGATTACTCTATATGTTTCATGATATTCACATAACCGGATAAAATTATAGAACTATAAGTCCACTCTACATAACACAACAAAGACATGTTCCTTGACAGAACCCAAACTTGTGTGCATTAGTTCATTCTTCAGAATCTTATGGTTTAATCATGGATCCAAGTCACTGACACCTGACCACGATTGTCATTATCATGCCAGCATTATCTCCAGGTTATTGTGCCGTGCCTAATCAGCTTCAAATGGTATTCAATAAAGGTGAATACGCTACTTCTCTAATTATCCTCGTACAATATCCTTCTTCGAAGAAGTTTTCTTGGCTGGGGATTCATTATGCAAAACTGACCCTAGATCAGCACCTGTTTCATACTCAACTCTCCCAGGATCTTGCTTTGGCAATACCAACCTTGCAAAATTTCCTTTCCACTATTGCTTCTTCAATGCTGGTAGATCTTTCTCCAGCACATTCTATTGACACTCTCTCTTCTTATTGTATTTGAAGAATTGATGCAGTAGCCTATGAACTTCACCATAATTGTTGGTTGCAGAAACAAGACGATCTTTTATCCACAGAGGAAGCTTGTTTGTTGGATGCGAGAAGCTTCTTTTCGAGGAGTCGGATGCGTATCGCATGTCAACCAACAATATTGCTGCATAGTCATTTATGTGCCGTATTGCTCTTCCTAAAGTGACAAGTCATGGAAAAAAAAAACAGATGTCAGAACAGGCAAAAGATTCCTCTTCCAAATAAATATATAAAGCCAATTTTATGCATGGCATACTGAGCAGGGGAAGCAAAGGTGTTTTAGTTTACTGAAAAGTACTTTGTTGACATCCATCAGTGTCTTAGTGAGTTCATAATTTAACAGTTAAAATTGGCCAGAATCTGAACTAAATTAATGGTCCTAGAGATTTCTATTCTCTTGCTTAGAAAACAGAACAATGGTTACAAAACCTAGATGCAAATGTATGATACTGATTTTAGATAATTTTCTAAAACAGCAGATTTAGGGGAAAGTTAGCCCAGGTTTTACCCTGGAGCATATGCACAATATGGGATGATTTATCTGATAAACCATGCTCTTAATTTCCAACTTTATATATCTGGTTGTTCAAAAAAAAAAAAAAACGTTATATATCTGCAGATAACAATGCTAGCACTCACCAATTGATTGATTTACAGCTTTCATGCAGAGATTTTCATAATATTCTTTTCCTCTGCGCCTGCAACTTCTTAGGATACTGAAAGCTGTCTGAACATCCCCATTGTAATAGTGCTCACCAACAGAAATTTCGGGACGCTTACCACAGTTTGGCTCTCCCAAACTTTCAATATACTTCACCCTCTCCATCAACTCCATGTCAGATGGACTTGGGTAGGGCAGCCCAACCATTACTATGCATCGGCCCATCCCATCACTGAAGTTTATGCCTTCTGATATCTTTCCACCAACTACAGCTAGGAGTACTGCACCATTATGACGTACTCCATCTTCTTTTGTGCCACTAGACAATCCATCGATTGTTTCCTTGTATTCCTTGAGGATGAGTTCCACGTCAGAGTTACTTCTCGGCTCTCTGAATATACGCTTTTTCCTCATAATCCTTTCAAGAATGCCCGACTTCTTCCATGCATCATAGACCTGTCCTTCATATTCAAATGAGGAGAAGAACACAACAATCCCTTCAGGAACCAATGCCACCAAATTGCAAAGCAAGAGCCCTAACTCCTCTATCTGTTCAGAAAAATGTTGTTAGCCATAGTTTCTGCAAAAAGACCTTTGAGAATAAGAAGGAAACATCAGATATATAGAAAACAAGATTTCTACCAAACACAAAGCATTTTTCATATTCAAGACTGCAAAACTAGACAATGTATCGCTAAATTAGGACTAGAATGCAAAGCATGCCGCTTCAAATTCATATGATTGAAGACATGATTAACTACAGTCCCATAAGCCTCCCCTCACCCCTCAAAAACATGAGATGAATGCATCAATTAGAGTGCACATTGCAAGAACATCATAGAGCAATTTCTGTCAGAGAAGTACATGTGAGGTTGCAATCTATGCAGTACTCACCATGACCAATGAGCTTCTCGAGCTGTAGCTAAAATCAAAAGATTGACCAGAAGGGCCACGTGAAACTGCAATTGGTAAAATACTCTCAGGAGGGACAATATGACTACATGAAAAGAAATGCAGCTGATTTGGCGGTAACCATGGGAACAGCCGCTCCCTTGTCTCTTCTATGGGTTGCAGGGTCCCACCTGCCAATATGACAGCATGTGCTTCATCCACAATCTGGATGAAGTTTCTTTCCGTGAGTACCCAAGTTTTTTATTGTAATTTTTGAAATCCAAATAAAGCAAAATAAATAACATGTTCTTAGCAAACCTCGGAGAAAATCTTTTCCCCTGTGAGCATAACATATTTTAAGAAACCTCCTTGTAGCCCAGAGCATGTTGATCTCATTTTTGAGATTATCATCCGTCCATCACCATCATTATTTGTCAGTGACATCAACATGTCCACTAATGCCCGGAAACTGGAAAGAGTGCTTCCTTCCTCCCCAAATTCTCCATTACGATTGAGAGCCAAACCTCCCTGCAAGCTAGCTACCTTTTCACCATACCCACTGACCTGTGAAACCAAATCACAGCAACCTTAAAACAGGAAGGCGAATAATTAACACTACGGGTAGAGAGTAAAACTAGTTTGCAAAGATTAAAAAAGGGGTAACCATCATTTACCTTGTGCACCAAATTGCTTTCCTTTATATACTGTAGCAATTTAACCAAATTAATGTTGTCTATATTAAGAGAAAATAGAAAATCATTAATGGCTATAGAAGTGTCACAGACAGCTTTCATGTCAGCAGCTATTTCTTCAGCTTGGCAATTATTTACATTACTCAAATCCTTCTTGTTATCTAGAGTTTGCAGGAAAGCTCGAGTGAGGACCATCAAAGTTTGAATATATCTTCGATTGCCAGGTCCCAAGAGATTGCGAAATCTTGTGAAGTACTTCTCTATGTGGGAGTGCACACTCTCCAACTGAGTAAAGACAGAAAATTCGTTATCAATACCTAATTGAATTCCAATTTTATTATATCAAAGTCAATTGCTTAAACTTGTTAGTGGAGGTAGGATTCCAACTCAAGTTATCCAGGGAAAGGATCTTTTCTATCCACATGGAGGTTATGCAATGAACAACCAATATGTTACATCCAATTTTTTTAGAGATGACAGTTTGTGCACCTGTGATGAAGTAATTTTCGCATCATACATGCTGATGAGAGAGTCAGCTAGATTGTGAGCCTCATCTATTACTATGATACTATTCTTTAAATTGAGGCCAAGCGATTCACGAGATGATTTTGATAGAAGAGACTGATAGGGGAGAACAACAAGATCAGCTGCTGGGACCATGCTTCGGGAGCCATAATATGGACAAGTTCCAATACTTCTTCCAATGCGAACAAGATCTTCAATATCCAATGCTCCATGTTGAGATGTCTCATTCCTAAATTCCTTCTGTAGTTTATGTTTTCTAAGCATTGGACAGCCAGAAGAAGCCTTGGTTCGACGTATTCTTCCCTCCGCGCTGAAATTCTGCATACATACACTGTAATCAGTCAAAAATCAAGAAAAACTCTCTAATCCAAGCAAAGTAGATGTTGTTTACATTGTTCTGAATGGACTGAGGAAGGAATAGTTCTAAGAGGTGTTTGTGTGGCTGGATTGGAACCTCTGAACCAATAAGATAAGATTCCATTTCAGAAACAAGCTCAGCAAGAAAAGTCCCCGATATCTTGTCGAGATATTTCTAAGTTTTTGTTTTCAAACTTCCATACAAAAAACCATACCGTGAAAAGGATCTCTGGTTGGTCAGGTCAAATGCTCTCTATTCTATATACTGAAAAATATGCACAAGAAGCACACCTAAAATAGGATAGCTTCTTATAAACTGAATGCATATAGGATGGCTTCCATGTCCATGTATACTGAAACATACGCACCAGAAGCACCTGATATAGGATAGCTTATTACAAACTGAATGCATATAACTGCTGTACCAAGAAAATTTGACCTTAAAACATCTACAGTTGCATGTAATTGTTGCAATCTCTAATAGATTTTATTGTCTCACATGGGGGTCATCTGTATATGCATCAGAACCTACCAGTCCCTCATATCATCCACAAAGCACTTTCCATCTAAATCTTGTTACTTCAGCTGCACAACCCAGGCCCAATTGTCCCCAGACAAAAATGGATCATTCGATACTTAGGGGGCAGGGGGAGTAAGCTCTCATGTTCATTGCCTTTGGAATTTCATTTTCACAAACAGAAAATATTGACTCCATTCAAGTTATCGTACCTTAACTCTATTACCCTCCAACACTACTATCCCAAATACCAAGAAGTTCAAGTACTCTGTTGTCCTCCAGCTATACGACAAGAGCTTACAGCACCAAAATCAATGCACTCATCATATTCGATTTTATAGATTGACATATACCTTGATTTTGGAGACTTCATTTTTCTTGTTCTTCTGAAGCTCCAAGCACCTTTCATTAACACGCACAGAGCTCCCAAGTTTCAAAACCTCTGAATGCAAGCCAGAAAAAAATGAAGTCAGGAATGCACATGCAGTGATTCAATGAAGAAAGTACAAGATACATGTACCTTCGTTAATGCAGAAATTCTTCCTGGAGCCCAAACACACAACATTTATTTCATTGGAAAAAAGAGTTTTCCTTAACTCTTCGATAAACTGTGAGAGTTGTGAATGCGTCCGACTACAAAAGTAAATCTTGAACGCCTTCTCCTCCTCTTCCTCCTCACCATCAGAGCCATCCTTTTCTCCTTCCTCATCACTTGATGAACTAATAGAAACCCCACCAGCCTTCCTCTTTGATTTCCCACCTCCAAGAGCTCCTTCCTCTTCACTTTCATACTCATCTAACAAAAACTCATCATCACTCAATTCCACTCCATCATTTTTCTTCCGCGAACTCTTATTCTCACTCCTCTTATTACAATCCTCCTCCTCCTCCAAATCACGTGAAAACAGGTCTTTGCAACTTTCCTTGCGATTTTTCCTCCTATCACATCCTCCAAAACCGAATTTCTTGTTGATTTTCTTCTCCTGCGTAAGATTGTCTTTGTTGGGGACAAAGTTTCTGAGCCAGTCAGGTTCATCATCAGAGCCAATATGAGCATCATCTGTTGAACGATGAGGAGATTGAACTTGTACTTTGGACTTGTCTTGTTGCCTCCTATCATACACCCATTGCAAAGCACTGCATATTATACTCAGAGTCTTGCCGGTCCCTATATATTATAATGACAAAAAAAAAAAGAGATGTAAAATTTATTGCAAAAAGATCAAATTTTAACTTGGTACTCATCATCTGAGCTTAATATAATTATACTCCTAATTAAAACCAAACCCCATTTCTTAGTAAACATTAAGAAATAGTAACATCTAATGAAGTAGCCCTGATTTGGTCTCTGAGCTTGAATAGTCAACATGAAAATTTATCCACATTATTTGCGAAAACTCACAAACATCTCTTCCGACACTTCATTTACATATATATAGAGAAGGGAGAGAGAGGGGGAGAGGGACCGACCGGTGGGGCTCTCGAGGATGGAGACGCCGCCTTGATTCAAGGAGTGATAAAGAGCTTTCATAAAATCAATCTGGATGGAGTAAGGCTTGTAAGGAAATCCTCTAAATTCCATCTCTCTCTTCTCTTTCTTAGCAGATTGAACGAAAATGAAAGTGTTGCCTTTAATAGTTTTATGCTCCCTCGGCGCTAGATTTTCCCGCCATTACCAGAGGGACAGTGAAAGGGTTTTCTTTTCAGGGTCTGTTTGGCTGCTGCTTTGACACTGTTCTGGAATCAGGTTTTTGAGTTTATCTCATTTTATTTATTGAAGCTGTTTGTTTATTCTTCGGTACTGTAAAATAAATTTGGTTATTATTTAAGATAAAATAGATAGAGAAAATAAGAGTATATAAAACACGTTTCTATGTACTTACTAATTTAAAAATATAAAAATTCACTATAAATTTATACTAAATATAATTTTTTTATTTTTATCTTTTATTAATGACTCTTTTATCATGGAA
>Ga0325402_1001296_pt1 | contig 20155 bp, 15 predicted proteins | sample PopdelMetagenome_22_FD_207212 | JGI IMG/M metagenome (GOLD analysis project Ga0325402, IMG submission 207212) | Populus deltoides microbial communities from Bellville, Georgia, United States - Xylem-PdKOR-R3 | ecosystem: Host-associated > Plants > Phyllosphere > Stem > Wood/Secondary xylem...
TTAGTTGTCATTCTTGCAGCTTTAGAAATGACTAGTTTTCTTAGCACCAGATTTTCTAGCACCCAATCTGTATTAACAATCTTAAAGGCATGAAGATTCCCATCCTTTCTTCTTTCAATCTCTCTATTGGAGGTACCATCATGTTCTGTACCATTGTTAGAGTCTCTTTAACCTTAACCATCACCAACGTTCCATTGACAATGTACTTCAAACATTTATGTAAAGAGGAAGTCACGGCGCCAGCATCATGTATCCAAGGCCTTCCTAGTAGGGGTGAGCAAAAAAATTAAAAAAAACCGATTAAACCGAGAAAACCGGGAAAAAATAACTAAAAAAACTGAACCGTGAAAAAAGTCTAATTAAAACGATTAAAATTTTGAAAAAACCGACTAGTTCGGTTCAGTTTCGGTTTTATAAGCCTGAATCCAAAAAAACCGAACCGAACCCAAACAAAAAAAAATCAGAAAAAAACCAAGCCAATATCGACCCAAACCAGAAAAACCAAGCCAACCGTTTGAACCACTTTTTGTCCAAAAAAAATTTCGGTTTGGTTACTTTTTTTATATAAAAACCAAACCGAACCGAAAATGATCACCCCTACTTCCTAGTAACATGTTGTATGAAGGGTGAATATTCATTACTTGCAAGGTTACTAAAAATGCTTACGAGCTAATGAACAATTTTTTTTTATAGTCCCTACCACCTGTCTTAGAGAACCATTATATGCATTGGTTGTTATAGTAACTAGCAACATGTGAGTTGGATCAACTAGCATTTCATTCAGCACATGTTTCGGGAGTACGTTCAAGGTTGAGCTATTATCCACCAATATCTTACTAATGGTGCAATGTTAGCACCTTACTGTGATGTATAAAAGTCTAAAAACCCGGCTTTTTCAAAGTCAAAAGTGGTAGTGAATTTTTTTTTATAAGTCGTTAGGTTCTCAATGCTTTTCACAATATCATTCTGAAGATTGGTAAATGGATTCCATTCATTGGTAAAGTGCAATCCACATAGGCAATGTAAATCAACATCTCATAAAAGTGATCAATATATATACTCATAATATCTCGATTATATATATATATAAGGCCCGCGTTAGATCATATTAATACATACATAAACATCACATCCCCAGTCTAAAAATGCGATGAGATATGTTTATACAAAAATGATGAATAGTAATTATACAAATGGTACGTTCACTTCTACAAATATATAACATATGAAACAGGTGAATTCGTAGTTCTTTGCAAAATATATGGATCCATGAAATAAGGTTTCTACGCACCTTGATTGTGTGATGTCCCAGTTACAAAAGCAAAATGGATACAAGAATTATAATTAATCTAAAACATGCCAACATATAACTAAAAGTATATCGTAGTCTAAGTGAGTATAATCCTTTTGTTACTCCTTACATACATAATACAACCTTAATATCTCTTCAATTATAATATCCTTACTCTCACATCCCAACCATCCCATAATTGTGGTAGGGACCATAGTTAATTCATTTGCAGTAGTTATTTTATTGTGCTTTATTCTGGTCATCCTTTACGAGACCACTAATACATTTATCCATCTTATTCCAACCTAGTAATCCATTTGAATGTCGTTAACCATGAATAATCCTAATATGACCACCCGGTCATCCATCTCGAATGTCATTTGCCATAGCTAATCACAATATACACACCTAGTCATCCATCTTGGATGCCATTAGACGTAGCTAATCATAATATACACACACGGTCATCCATCTCGGATGTCATTAGTCATAGCTAATCACGATTTCCAAACTGGTTATCCATCTCGGATGCCATTAGCTAAAGTTAATCATAATGTATACACCCAATCATCCATCTAGGATACCTTTAGTTGAAGCTAATCATCAATATAACTTGGTCATCCTTCTAGAATGCCATTAGCCAAAGCTAATCATCAATAGACCCCAGTCATCTTTCTAGAATGCCATTAGCTTAAGTTAATCATCAATATACCTCGATTATCCTTCTAGGATGCCATTAGCTGAAGCTAACCTGATGCGATCCAACCATTAAAGGATCCATTGGAGGTTCCAGTTGGTCCAGTTACTAGGCTTAGGGCTAAGAAGTTCAAAGAAACTTTCAATGGACTTCTTCAAGATACATGGGCTAAGGTGGACTTCAATAGGATTTGTAATAATAAAGAGCAAGCCTTGATTAATCTGATTCATGTTCAAGAGGGGCTTGTTGGTGGAACCAAGACCATTACACAAGGATTGGGAGAAGAAGACTAGATTCGAACAGTTTGACCTTTCATTACTCTTTTGGACATAACTAAAGCTACAAATCGAATTTTTATGTGATTTTAGTTGGACTGGAAACTAGACTTCCATATCTTTCCAACAGTATATGACACGCCTTCTAATTCATTACAACGAGAGAGAACCATCTATTTTAAGTTGGGTCTTGCTGCTGCCAGACAGAATGTAGAAACAACGAACTTGTCTTATTTAATTAGTTGGGCTATCAAACTTTAATTATTTTGAGAGGAGACAATTTGTTTGGGTTTTAGACTTGTTTATTTTGTTTATTTTAATTATTTTAGGCTATTTTTAGCTTGGGTTGATTATTATTTAAATTGGGTTTATGTGAGACCCATTAGGAAAAATAGGGTTTTGGCTTGGAGTTTAAATACTCTTTAGGAATAATTTTAGGTCAGACTTTTGATGATATTTTCAGTATTGTAGCTGACTTTTGGTTGCTCAATCTTGGTTCTTGATTAAACTTTCAACTCTTCAAAGAATTGATCATTCTTTGTTGTGAATTTATACTTCATTTGCTCGTCTCCAGGTGTAGGTGTTGTGATCGAGTTGGTTTATAGTCTTGTTGCCTTGGAGCAAGTCTTTCATTGTGATAAGCTCATTCAAATCTCAACAAACTTGGGTTAGATTGATCTTGGGATCGCGAATACCATTAAATTTCGCTAGGGTTCACATCAGTTGGTATTAGAGCTGATCTAATCACAGGTTATATCCTTCAATATGAGTCTTTATTGTTTCTTGTTTGATTCTAGATAGATTCGGCCACCTGTGTATATATATATATATATATATATATATATATATATATATATATATATATAAAATAAGGATCTTACTTTTGATTGCTTTGTTGAACACGTAATCATAAGTTAGTGTTCTTTGGAATGCCAAAAAGAGGGACGGATAGAGGAAACAAAGGTGGAAATAAAGGACAAAGTTTTGCCACAATTTTCTATTCACACCGTTAATGAACCCTCTACAAAAGCTTTTGTGTGAAGATTGACTGAAGGAGAGGTGTACCAGAACTAGAAGATGGAGCTTTTTCCTATTGTGTTCAGAAAGTAATTGCTCTTGTTTGATCATGTTGGATGTTTAAACTTGTTTTTTCTTGTTCTAGTCTTGTTGGTAATTTGGCTTATAATGCCACAAGACTTTCTATGTTAAATGAGCACCTTTATTTTAATAAGATCATGTATTTTTCTTGTGTCCATAATATGTCTTCGTCCTTTTGTCTCTTTGCAAACAACACACTTTCACGAGCACACCTTACACTTTTAGGAATCCTAAAAGTGCCAATGATTCACAAAACCATTACACTAAGAATAATTGGCTAAACTTTGATAATATTTTTGGAATGGGTGATGAAGAATGGGAAGAAGAAGATATGACAGAGTTTACTAAGTTAGTAGAAAACTCTAAGAGAACTTGGAAACCTGCTAGTAAGGAGCTAGAAGTCATGAATTTAGGAACCAAACAAGAGAAGAGGGAGTTAAAAGTTGTCACTCTTGTTACAATTGGCGAAAGAAATAGGCTAGTCTCTCTCTTATATGAGTATGCAAATGTTTTTTCCTGGACTTATACAGATATGCCTGGTCTAGACTTTGACATGGTGGTTCATAGAATTCCCTTAGTGTAGGGAAGCAAACTAGTTAAGTAGAAAACTAGATGAATGCGCCTAAATATACTACTTAAGGTAAAGGCAGAAATAAGAAAACAATGGAATACAAGATTTCTAGATGTAGTCCACTATCCTCAATGGGTAGCTAATGTGGTCGTAGTTCCCAAAAAGGATGACAAGATCTGAGTGTGTGTGGACTATAGAGACTTGAATAAGGTAAGCGCAAAAGATGACTTTCATCTACCCCACGTGGATGTTCTGGTTGATAATGCTGCAAAGAATGAAATATATTCATCCATGGATGGATTATCTGGTTACAACCAGATTAGAATGGTAAAAAAAGATTAAAAAAAAAAGACCACCTTTGTCATGTTTTAGAACATTCTGCTGTAAAGTGATGGCATTTGGGTTGAAGAATGTTAGGGCTATATATCAAAGAGTAATGGTCACTCTGTTCCATGATATGATGCATCTAGAAGTGGAGGTCAATGTGGATGATATACTTGCAAAAAAAAGAAGATCATGTGCAAGTATTGAGGAGACTATTTGAGAGGCTACAAAAATACCAACTGAAACTGAATCCTGCAAAATGCTCATTCGAGGTAAGGATGAGAAAATTGCTATGTTTCATAGTAAGTGGCTAAGGAATAGAAGTTGATCTAGATAAAGCCAAAGTCATCCAGGAAATGTCAGTACCTAAGACATAGAGGGAAGTAAAAAGTTTCCTTGAGCATCTAAACTATATAGCTCAATTCATATCCCAGCTAATGATGACATGTGAACCAATTTTCTGCTTGCTCAAGAAGAAAAATCCTGGAGTATGAGACAATGATTGTCAGGAAGCCTTTAACAAAATAAAAAGGTACTTGTAAAAAAACCCTCCACTACTAGTACTTCTAACACTAGGAAGGCCTCTGATCCTGTATTTGTCAGTAATGGATACAACCATAGGTTGTGTGCTGGGTCAACATGATGATTAGGAAGGAAAGAGCAAGTCATTTACTATTTAAGTAAAAAATTCAATGATTGTGAGTCCAGGTACATGACAATTGAGAGGTTATGTTGTACTTTGGTGTGGAATGCAAAAAGACTCAGACAATATATATTGTACTACACAACTTAGTTGATCTCGAAAATGGACCCACTCAAGTCCATCTACGAAAAGCCTAACTTGTCAAGTAGAATAACAAGGTGGCAAGTGTTGTTGATAAAATATGACATTGTTTTTATGACAAGAAAAGCTATAAAGGGAATTGCAATCGCCGACTATCTCGCAGATCATGTAGTAAAAGACTATGAAACATTAAATTTTCACCTCCTAGATAAAGATGTGCTGATAGTGAGAATGATAGATGAGAGTGATAGGTGGACCCTTTACTTTGATAGAGCAGTAAACATATTAGGAAATGGGGCTGAATGAGTAATAATTTTCCCAGAAAAGAAGCAGTACCCTGTTTTGGTAAGGCTACAGTTTGAATGTACCAAAAACACGACTAGGTATGAAGCCTGCATCATCAGCCTGGAAGGTGTTTTAGAACTCAAGGTTAAGAAGCTTGAAGTCTTCATGGATTCCCTGCTAATAATCTGCCAAGTAAAAGGGAAGTGGCAAACCAAGGATAAGAAGTTAAAGCCATATCAAAAGTATCTCTTAAAGTTAGCTAATGAATTTGAAGAGATCAAATTCATCCATATAAGCAGAGATAAGAATCAGTTTGTTGATGCCTTGACCACCCTAGCTTTAATGACACAAGTTGTTACTTAGTGGAAGATCCAACCAATAGCTATCGAAGTCAAAGACCTCCAAGCTCACTGCTGCACAATTGAAGAATCCCTAGACGAGAAATTGTGGTACAGTGACATCAAGAGGTTTCTCCAGTACCATAAACACCCTTAAGGGATTTCTACGATAGATGAGAAGACTTTGAGGAGAATGGCTATAAACTTTTACTTGGACAAGGAAATCTTATATAAAAGGTCATTTAACAGGGCTCTACTCAGGTGTCTGAAAGAGAATGAGAATGAGCAAGCCTTGAAGAAGGTCCATGAGGGGATTTGTGCCACCCATGCTAATGGTCATACGATGGAAAAGTAAATGCAAAGATCATGATATTTCCTGTAGACCATTGAGAGAGACTATGTAGACTATGTTAAAAGGTGTCATAAGTGTCAAATATATGGTGATAAGATAAATACACCTCCAACACCGCTTTTCAATATGACCTCGCCTTGGCCTTTTGATATGTGGGGTTTGAATGTCATAAGGCCAATCAATCCCAAAGCAAGCAATAGACACAAATTCATTTTGGTGGCCATCGACTGCTTCACTAGATAGCTAGAAGCCAACTTTTACACCCATGTAACATAGAAAGTAGACAAGAGATTCATTGAGAAGGATTTGGTTTGTCATTATGGTTTACCAGCAAGATTGGTAACTGATAATTCTAAGAATTTCAATGGAAAGTTGATTGCTGAACTCTGCGCCAAATGGAAGATTAAGCATCTCAATCTTCCCCTTACAAATTGAAAATGAATGGAGTGGTTGAGGCGGCTAATAAGAATCTTAAGAAGATCATTTAGAAAATAGTGGTCACCTACATAGATTGGCATGAGATGCTTTCGTACGCGGTTCATGCATACCACATCATAGTTAGAACTTCCACAAATACAACCCCGTATTTTTTGGTATATGGGATGAAGGTGGTTATGCCTTTAGAAATAGAGATTTCATCACTACAAATCTTGAAAGATGCAAAACTTGATGAATTAGAGTGGGCAAGGTTAAGATTTGAGCAGTTAAACTTCATCAATGAAAAGAGACTAGCAACCAGTTTCCACCACCAGTTATATCAAAGTAGAATGGCGAAAGCATATAACAGGAAGGTTAGGCCAAGGGTATTTAAGGAAGGAGATCTAGTGTTGAAGAAAATCTCACTAGCATCAGGAGAAGATCACAGTAAATGGGCGCCAAACTACAAAGAATCATATGTGGTGAGAAAGGCTTTTCGAGAGGAGCCTTAATTCTGACAAATATGGACGAAGAAGATCTACCTAGACTTGTAAACTCTGATGTTATAAATAAATACTATGCTTGATGTATTATTATCATCAATCAATAAAATCAAAGTTTGGCCAACATTTATTTGGTGTGAGTCCTTTTCCTTAAAAAAACTATGCATGATCCCATGTTTTCACAAGAATTTTTGGGAAAACAAGGTTTTAGTATAAAAAAAATCAAATTGTTGTTTGTTATAACAAACAAGTTCTGAAAATTCAAGTGATATCCTAGAAAGGTGACCATACACCTAGAAAAACCTGAAGGCCAACTTGAACACCATGAGATGACTTCAAAGCCAAGTTTAAGCTGAAAGAATAATGAGAAATCATTTTGCATATTCCCATGAAAGAAAGCAAAGCTTACCAATTTTGAATGCATGTGTTTCAAATGAGGAAATGTCATCTTTGATAGTCCTTTAACAATACTAAAAAAGTCTTTTGTAGTCCCCTTTTGAGTCTAATGCATTTTTCTTGAAAAATAATCTTGGCTAGGATTACACCTCACATTGAGAGGCAAGTGCAAAAAGAAAAAAAAAATTCCTCAATGATTAAAGGTATCCAAACAAAGTTAGGAGGCATGAAAGAAACTAAAGAATCAAAAACGTTTTGAGCATACCACAAAAATAACTTATATGATGATAATGCTCAAAACTAAATGAAGAAAAAACAAAGATGAAAAGCCCCAGGCTCGGCACCAAGGGACACAATGGACCATTTTGCAAGGTCTAGAAATACTTGGACCAAAAGAGGTCTGGAAACAAGCACTAGTGATCCTTAGTCTTGAAATCCTTTAAACACCTTTTGAGCCTATAAATATATGTTTTCTTCATAGCCAATAGCCAAAGCCTATGTTATGTGCCTAATCAAGTCCTTTCTAATCTAAGGCAGACAATTTGGATTGGTAGGCAATACATTCTCATGCAAAACAAGTTCTATTATTCATACAAATAACATGAATGCTTTGAAGAGTGGTTCTCTAAAACCCTCAAATTGAAGTTTGAACACCTTTGACCAACAAAATGTTACTTTATATTTTCACCAAAAGCAAAACAAAAATTTTCAACACTTATGAAGACCTTTCCTTAGAAATCATTTGAATTTCTTCAGAACAAGTTTGCTTTAAACTGATGTCCAAATGGTTTTTGTATTTGGAATAGTTTTGAAAATTCCAAAAATTCTCCATGAAAATAACTCTTTGTAAATAATCAAATCTTCTTCCGCACAGCCTCATCTCCATAGAAAACCTAAATTTGGGGGCATGATCATGCTGGGGGGGCAATCCAAAAAATACATAATAGGGTTGGCTCTATAATTCCCTTTCTAAGAAAATTAAAAATATAGGGCAGAGTTGGCGACCTTTAAGATAAAGGTTGAGGGCAAAGAAGTTTGATGATATTGGGCCCTTCCTAGAGGTCAAGATCACAAGTTGTGGCTCAAGTAAGCAAGAATAAAAGAGACAGTGAAGCTTACAATAGAGACTCAAACTTTCAAGAGGAAACTCCATGAAGAAAAGGGGACCTATATTTCTCAAGTAAGTACACATACATCATTATGCATTGCACTTGAGTCCTCATTATGAAATTAGGAAAAATAATCCTTGATGGGTTAATACTTTACCAATCATATCTATTTGAGTGTGCCTTTGAGCCCTCAACCATCATAAAGGAGAAGCTTCACAACCCTATTTCTCACCTTTTTGGGTGCGCTTTCTAGCCCTCACATATCAAAATAGTGCACTTTCTAACCCTGTCTTCTTCGTAGTACGCTTTCTAGCCCTTGCATATTAGAATAGCGCTTCCTGGCCCCCTGTCTCTCTAATAGTATGTTTTTTAACTTTACCTCATTCCGAGTGCGCTTTCCAACCTTCATATACTAGATAGTATGCTTTCTATGACCTATCTCTTTTTGTTCCCCTCTCGAGCCCTATCTCGTTATCCCTTCAAGACATCTCTAGCCAAATCCTTTTGCCATGAAAGTCGAATCCTCCTTCTGAGCAGGTCGCCCATTACAATGACACCACTCGAATAAAATTGGTGCATTTTTCTTTGCCTGGGTATGTCACCCTTTACAATAAGACCACTTTGAAAAAGTCTTTGCATTTTTCACCCGAGCAGGTCGCCCACAATAATTTGATCATTCCAAAAATTTTGAATTCTACCAAGAGGCAGGTTGCCTAGTGCAACCATACCAATTCAAAAGGTTTTTTTCAAAGATCATCTTTTTCTTTACAAATCCAATCTCATTTTTCCTTTGAGAATGTTTTCTAGTCCTTGAATAATGTGTTTCCTAGCCCTGTCTTTTTTTCTCTGAGCGTGCTTTTGAGCCCTCACTTCAAAAAATTTTAGAAGGATTGATCATTTCTTGATCTGGAGATTCCATCATATCTCATTTCTTTTTATTCTTTACAAAGCTTACTATTTAAAGTCTTTTACAAGACTTTCTATCGTAAACATTGTAAAGAGGAGGGTAACTATCATAACTCATTTCTAGGTTATCCCTCAAATTCATCTTTTTTCTTTTCAAAATAAAAAAAAATTAAAAAATAAAATAAAGAGTGGCATTTTGGCAAAGCAAGCTTGGAGGATTTCACATGTAGAAAAAATCAAGTTGTAATTTTGGATGGAATCGGGAACCTAATTATACCTCATTTTAAACAAAACTAAAGAGACAATGCAGATTAAAGGTCAAATTAAATCATTATTGGAAGAATTTGCATAGAAATTAAGCCTAGGGATATAATTAGATTTTTAATAGGCCAATTTGATTTAATCTTAGGCCAATTTAAAGTTTAATTATGTTTAAGAATTAATTTGGGTCCAATTGAAGGATTTAATTAGGTGCAAGGACTTAATTATATTTTAAATGGGTCAAATTAATTTTATTTGGAGCTTAATTGGTGAAAATTAAGTTTGGGAGCCTAATTTGATCTTAATAGAGAAGGTTGGAATTTTAAGAGACCAAATTTAATTTTTACCAAGTTAATTGATTGAAATCACGGGTAAAATTGCAAGACAATCAAAGTTTTGCAATTAAGAGCTAAATTAAAGAAATTTGCAGCCAATGACCATTTTGAAAAAGGCACCGAACTATGAGGACCGAATTGATTTAAATCAGGGGTGAAATTGAAGAAAATTGAAAGTTTAATGGTCAATTGAGGGTCAAATTGCATAAATCCAAGCCCAAGGACTAATATGAAAAGCATGCTAAAATTTAGGTTGAAATTGAAGTTTGTAAAGGGAAAAATTGAACAAAATTAAAAGTTTCAAACCAATCAAGGGTGTATTTGAGAGAAATCATAAATTGAATGACTAAAATAAAATTTAACAAAAGCAACATTGTTTTGGGGTTGACTACTCATTTTCTTCTCCAAAGAGGCTACTCGAGTGACCTCCTTGCAGAGGCATTTTATGCTTCATTTTCCACCAAATTGGACAAAATTTACACAAAAATGATCACCTGACACTTGACTACACGCTAGTGTGATCCGTTCTGGTTGATTGACATCACAGAGGTTATAACACCATCCTAAAGTGGCCAACCCGACCAACCATTTCCTGCAACAAATCTGACAGCCTATGATAGCTACTTTGAGCAAACAGTTGGGATCTTTTCGAGTTGAATCAAAGGCTAAGATTTGAAACCATTAAAGATGAAACATCCATCTTCCACCCTCTATAAATAAGAGTGGATTTCATGGTCTGAAAGAGGAGAAAATTAGGTGTAAAAAATGAAAAAAAAAAAAACAGCCTCTCCCCCAGTTTTTCTGCCATTTTTCTTTCCCTCTCTCTTCGTCATTTCAACCACTAACTATCATCACTACCGGCTTGTCCACCACCAACTCCACCATAAGTCACTAGCATAACTACCAGTCGACCACCTCATATGAGGAGCCCTCTTTCTCCTCTACCAACTTCTCCTACTTGCTAAAGGTTTCTTTTTCTTCCTCTCACGGCCAACGCCAGCCACTGACTCCTTCATCAGTGTTACTACACTTCTACCTTTCCACAGGCTGCTTCTCATTCTTCCTTTATAATAGCAGCAGCAGCAGCAATTCTAGCAAACCAACAGTCGCCACCATTTTGGTTTCTTTTTTCTCCAGCACCAGTAGTAAAAGCAGTAGCACTGACTCCTCCACGACCACCGTCACTAGCTTCATGTCGACTTCCCGGACCAGCAACTCCTCCCAAGCTAAGTAAGCTTCCCCCTCTCTTCTTCTTTTTCTTCTTCTTCCCTTCTTCACCCGCGAACCACTACATATAAATAGTGGAACGTGAATTATAATTCATGTTCCACTGTTCATGCAACTTAGTCACTAGACTGAGCTAGTGACTAATTGCATTGGGTTGGACTTGTGTTAACTTAACCTTAGAAAACGACTAACAAATAGAAACTTGACTTAAAAAAACAATCAAACAACAATGCAGCTTACCTTAGATATGGTGTACTGGGGGTGATACATCTTTTCCTTGCACAACCAGTCCCTTACTCAGAGTCTCACAAACCATAGGTTTCCTAATAACCTTAATGTTAGGTGGCAACTCCTAAATCTTAAATATAATTTTATGATTAAACCTAAAACCTTTTCCTTTCCCAACAACATACCTCTTAGAAGGCTCTCATTTAAAGCGTGCCAGTCCAGATGTCGCCCGCGACAAATTAACTAAGCCAACCATATGATATATAAGGAAAATGAAAATTTTAAATGCTCACTTGTATTCATGGATCATAAGCAGGTAATTAGGAGCTACTGTAACATCAATGCAAAGATTGAGCATAATGCATATATTATTTTGCAATATATCAAATAGGAATAGTAAAACTTTTTTTTTTTGAATAAAAGTGTGCAAAAAACATCAAATCAAATGCTAACAATGATAAAAATAAAAAATAGTTTTCAAAGAAAACAAAAGTAGAAATTGGCATGGTATGCAATGTTTTGTTTTTCATGTTTCAAGTGGTGGAACTTATGATGTGAAAATAAAGGTAGAACATGTTATCTAGAAGCTTTAAAAATAAAGTAAAATTAAAGGGAATGATACTCAATAAAAACAATTTATTCATATGAACCATAAAATAGAGCAAGTCAAAAATAAAATCCACTTGATGAAAAAAGATAACTAAACATGAGAAGGCATGAATGTTGAATTAACCTAGCAAAAAGCAACTAAGAGAAACCTAAATTTAAATAAAAAATAATTGTCCTTACTAAGATATAAAGCAAATCCATATGAAAGGGGTGGTTTAAAAAGTACAGAAAAGAAAGGGAAAAGAGCACTACTAAGATAACCTTCCAACAAACCTAATGGAGTTTTAACCTAAAACCACACTGAATTCAAAAGCAAACTTATTTAAAGGCAAGTTGTGCAATGAGAAAAATTAAAAATATAACAAAGTGATAAAAAATGCAAGAAGAATTAGAAAGAGAAGGAATTTGGATTTTAGGTATTTATTGCAAATAACTTAGATAAAGCATATATGAGAAAAATATTTGTAAAGTCAAACAAAAATTGCACAAATGCAATAACTTACGCGGTCCAAACTACACTAAAGGACCCATTACATGTGACAATAAGATCTATTATAAAGTCAAGAGTTAAGAAACTTAAAGAGATATTCAACGAGTTAATTCAAAATATTTAGGCCTTATTTCCTACAAGACTTTTGGATTCAACTTATTTTTGTACATACACACAAATTGGATTTATTTTTTCTAATGCATAGTTTTCTCATAACAATCATAATTCTTGATCTGACCATTAGATCAGGCTAAAAGTTTACCAGGAGTGTTCAGATGTTTTGTTTTATATTGTGTTAAATATTAAGGTAAATCAAGAATTATGTTAGGTTTAGAAGCTACTGTGAGAGAATTAAATTCGTTTCCTAATTGATTTATGATTTTTTTTAGAACTTTTTGTTTTTCATTTCCAACCTTATTTAGGACGTTTTACCTAGTATAAATAGAGTTAATTAGCTTGTATTTATATTTAAAAAAATATAATAAGAGATGGATTGATTATTCAGAAATAAGACTTGTGTATGAGAGTTTGCTCTTGTTTTTGGTTCCTCGTGAAACTACTCTGATTTTTTGAAGAATTAACCTAGTTTCATGATATTGTTTATGCTTCTCGTTTGCATTTCTTTATAGGCGTTGGGTGGGAGTTCAATTATTTATAGTCTTGGTGTTTTAGTACTTATTATCATTATATCAAACTCAATTACAAACTTGAATTTAGCTTTCTTGGGAATGGTCGATTTGATTATGGGTTTCTGAATCTTTATATCCATGAGGTTCATATCATGTTTTCTCTTTTTTATCAATCTAGTTTACAAAAAAAAAAAAAAAGGTGACGAATGAGAAAATATGATATGAGGTGAAAAAAGTTACAAAAAAAAAAAAGGAAGAGAGGGGATGTGATAGAGAAGAAAGCACATACATGAAGAAAAAATAGCAAAAACAAATGTTGTCTTCTCCATGAGGTTCATATCATGTTTTCACATAGTGATTTGAATCACTATGTGAATTGGTCGGTCGTTGGAACCTCCAAAATATAATTCTGACTTAACTGTCATAAATAAATAAATTTGTAGTATGATCTTGAAAGCCAAGTCGAACCCAAGGAAAATTTTGTTTAATCTTCCTGTAATATACTGAAATGAAAAAGAACGGGGGATTTGAATGAAAAATTCAAGAAATAATAATTCTGAAAATAATAAATTGATATGTCGTTAAATTAGTTTAAGGGTCCACACATCTATTCCTATAAATCTATTGATCATCGAAGTAAAATAAATATTCTTTCACGTCAAGCAAATAAATTTGATATTCCTTAAAGCTGAGGGAAATCGATGAGATTACGAGTACATTAATTAGAGAAATCTCTCTAATCAATTTCTTATCATCAAGTGAATATAATATTGAAAACAATTTTCATTCACTCGGCAATAGTCTTAGGAGTAAAATCTATGCATTTATTCTAAGCAAACGTTCAAAAGCTTGACAATTTAACTTACTTTATTCTTCCCTAATAAATCAAGATAAGAGTTGCAATAACCAAATTAATTCTTTAGCTTCTTACTCTAGTCCCTAACAACAATTACATATTGAAAGAAACTAGAAAATATACATGTCATCTTAAAACAATTCAATAAGCTTGAATAACAATCAATAACATAATTCTGAATAAGGAAAAATAAATATTTGAATCTGAAAGAATTACAATGATAATGTTACTTCTCACAACGTGCTAATAGAGATGGTGTATAACCCTCCTAAACCAAATTTTGGAGTTTAGTTTATAGTTGCTGGAAAATTGACAAAAGCAGAAAAGGAATGTTTTTCCACCCTATTTCAATTGTGTTCTGCTATATTTATCCTCACCCTTGGCTGCCGAATTTCTTCAGGAATATTCTCTAATTAGAAGTTTTCATGATACTTAATTTGTTCCTTCTTTTTCTAGTCCTTAAGGTTGGATAAATCTCTCAGAACATGTGTAAAAAACTGACTTTGTTGTTGTCACAACTCTGCTATAATTCCATCTCTGCTGCAACTTGGACTTTGTTTCTAACTTGGTTTCTTGCAATACTCATCCATCCCAGGTGTATTCTTTCGTTCATGCCATGTTAGAGGCTTGATCTAAACCTTTCTTGGGTCCTAAGGCCCACCATTTTTATGTTAGACTCTCAGCTGAAGAGGGATGCTTGGCACCGTTAGTTTCCTCATCAAATCAGGAGACTCATCTCGTCCTTCAGATTGCGTCTGAATTTTGGCCTTCAAAACGATTTTATCTGACTTAGAGTCCCTCATAATAGTTGTAGCCCTTGATGTATATATGAATTTGATCTTTTGAATTGCCTGATTTCAATATCTAAAGCTCAAGATATTCTCGTTTGAAAGTAAAGAATCCTGTTGCGACTATGATTCTGGCCCGAGTTTGCAGGTTTAATTAGAGGTCCAAATGAGATTAGATTTTTGCCCAATAATACCTTCTTGGAAAGCTTAACATGTGTATTTAGACTTAGATTAAGCCCACATTCTCATTCTGGAGCTCTAACTTGGTGAAAAACCTATCACAAGAAGTTAGGTCCAAAACATAAAATGAAGAATTTCTTATCTTTAGCAATTAATTCACAAGTCTCTTAGGCGTGTCAAACTCATAAAAATAACTTCTAATAAACTCAAATAAGGTCAAAATAAATTAAAAATATAATGTAAAAAGAGTAAAAACATGTGTATATTTTGCACTTATCATGAATCCTTTGTAAAAAAGTCATAATCCACATTGTTTTTAAGATATCTTTGATCTCGTTTACAGAAACAAAGATGAAATAAAAAAAAATTATGATTTGAGGTGAAAAAAGAAAAAAAAAAGAAAGAGAAGATGTGAGAAAGAATAGGTCACGTAGATAAAATAATGAATTATTGTATGAATCTACAATAAAAATATTATTGATACATTGTGTTTTTAAGATATAGTATTTTAATAATAAAAGCCTAGGGCTTTTAGGTTTCTTTTAATGAAGAGAGAGGCGTCAATTTGCACAAATGAACATAAAATAATTGAATAAGGTTTTAAACACCTATTGTATTTGGTTAAACTGGTCCAGTCTAGAAAAAAATTGATAGGCTTGGAATTGTCCCGGTTTCCATTTGGTATGAGTCTACTAGCCTTAAATTCCTACCCATGCCTAGGAGGGCAAGTTAGGTAGCCCGATCTCTGAAACATTTGTCATAACCTATTTTTTTGTTATTCCCCAAATTCACCTTTTCTTTTCCAAAAATAAAAATATATATATTCGGACTAAAAAACAAAAAAAATCCAAAAAATAATAATAATGAGAAGAGAATGCCGGAGTACCCAGAAAATAGCTAGAAATTGGTTGAGGAGGTTCAAAAATACAAAGATTGGAATTTTACATTATATTTTTGACAAATGAAGAACCCTGTTGACAAAGAAAATTTAATTTGAAGAAGACAAGTCCAAAAACAAATATTTATAAACTCAGTTAAATTTTATTGGAGGTTTAATTGAATTTATAGAGGGTTTAATTGCAAGAAAAATTGATTTTGAAGTAAATTTGGGCTTTAATTGAAAGAAATTAAAGTTTTTGGATTAAATTAGAATTTTTTTTAGAGTTGATTTGATCAAATCAGGTGCTTAATTGCATAAATATTAAAGTTTAACGGTCACTTAAAGACTTAATTGAATAAATTCAAAACCATGGACCAAATTTAAAAAGGCGCTGAAATCGGGGGTTTGAATTGAAGTTCATCAAGAGTGAAATTGAACAAAATTAAAAGTTTGAAATCAATCAGGGGTGTAATTAGAGATAAGTCACAAATTGAAGGACTAAGGCGTTGTTGTTACCCATTTTTGGGTTACCACACAAAAAATGAGAAAATACAATAAATAAATATATTTAGAAGAAATCAAAAAATAATAAAAGTAAGAAAAGGATGTTGGAATGCTGAAGAAAGGTCAAAATTGGTTTAAGAGGTTCAAAAATGCAAAAATGTTAAAATTTGACAGTATATTTTACTGATGAGAGCCCTATGGACAAGGAGAATTCAATTTGAAAAAAGAAAAGTTCAAAATCAAATGTTTATGGACTCAATTAAATTTTATCCAAGGTTTAATTGAATTTATAGAAGGTTTGATTGCAAGAAAATTGATCTTTTGAGTCTATTTAGGCTTTTATTGGAAGAAATTAAAGTTCTGGGATCCAATGATAATTTTGAAGAGTTGATTTGGCCAAATCAAGGGTTTGATTGCATAATTATTGAAGTTTTATGGCTAATTAGGGATTTAATTGACATACCCAAAACCAAGGACCAAATCAGAAAATGCGCCGAAATTAAGGGATTCGATTACAATTTTGTCAAGGGTTTGATTACGAAATTGCGAAAAATTCAATGACCAAACCAGAAGGACCAAAAGCGGCTCCGTTTCCATTGAAACACATTTCACCATCTGCAACAGCTGTTGTTCTGTGATAATAAAGGTAGGAGACGTTGGCAGCGATAATGGAGCCGTTTTCAAATCAAGAAGGGAGCGTATCGCGGCTGACATCCCTCGCCATCATGATGCACGCTGGCTTACCAAAAACACTCTCGTCCTCTGGCTATAAAAGCCAGAGGAAGAGTCGAACACAAGGGAGAAGCAGAGAGGGCAGAGAGGAGAGGCTACACTGAAAAAATAGGAGTGAAACAGCTTAGGTGAAAACGTAGGAAATAGGAGGGAGTAGAGAAATATTGAGAAAGCAAAAGGGAGAGCAGAGAAATCAAACCAAATAGAAGCAGAGGACACGGTGAAGCAGATAACACAGCACCACCGTCATCTTCGTCTTCTCAAAATCAGGTACGTTCGACGTCCTTCTCAGTTCCTGTATAATGAGATGATGCATGTTTAGTATGTGAAAGAAGAAAAGAAAACGTAAGGAAACCAACGCTGCAATCACTCTGTGGTTTCTTCTTCTCTTTTTTTTTTGTTATGTTCTTATATTATAAGCAAGATGATGAACAGTGCGAAGGTAATTTAATTAACTTTGCATTGTTCATGCACGTGTAAAGTATTACGCGTGCATGGGGAAGGGAGGCTGGTCACTGGCATGGGCTAGTGACCAGGCTGGGCTGGCTAGGTCTAACCCAACCACATGGGCCGAGCTAGGCCTAGCAAAATATATATATATATATAGACACACACGCATAAAATATTTCAAAAATCTGTGATTTTCTGAAAAATTTTCTACTGTATTTTAACAACATCGGTTTATATTTTTATACTGTAAAGATACAAATTCGGTATTAAAATACCCGTTTTTCGGTAAAACATAAAAAAATAAAAAATAAAATATTTTTGTTTTCTTTTAATATCTAGGGTTATAATCTTATACATAAGAAGTATTCTGAGTATTAAAATTCTTTGTTTGACGTTAGAACAGTTAGGTTTTATCCGATAAGATAAGGATCTCTTTACCGAAGAGGACTTTTCTTAAACTATAGATGGACCAACAACTAGAAAGCACGACAAGACCTTAGATTTTATCAGACAATTAAACAATGCAACCTACCTTAGGTAGGGCGTATTTGGGGTGCTAAAACCTTCCCTTTACGCAACCAATCCCCATACCTAATCTCTGAGACCAGTTAGGGTTCCTAATGATCAAAATACTAGGTGGCGACTCCCATTCCGTTTTTCCACTAATAAAAAACAAGAATTCTTTGTCTCCCACATTTGCCACATTAGATAAGATTTTGAGGGTAAATGTTTTCGCCGCGAAGCAGCACACGTGCGACAAGCATAATTAGCAGAAAAGTTACTACAACATCTTCTATGTCTACTACTGCAAACACTCTTGCGACTTCATTGAGCTCTATCACATCCTCACCATCAAGTCCTTCAATTTTCATAAAAATCATCCCACCACATATAATCACATGCGGTTCCTTGCCAGCCATACCTTCTTCAATTCCATTTGAAGTTTGCTCAAAACGCCCTCTTCAAACAAGAGAAAGGCTGCAATTTCAGACTGATAATACTACACAAAGCAGGTTTATGATATTTATTTTCCATGTTTCGCTTTTAAAAAATTAACTATTTTTTTCTTATCTTTTTAGTGCAACAACATTCAAACCTGTGTTGTTTTATGTTTGAATAACACATATGAACAGCCTTTTCACCTACTAAATTCTTCTTTCTAGGCATCAAGATCTTTGTTAGACCTCTCATTAAAAACATTGTCTATGATAATGTCACATCGTTTGCTATGATAATGTCACATCGGTTGACCTAAAAGCTCCAAGCATAGCTAGAAAATCTGGTTTTTGTTCAATTTAACAACAAACATGCCATTGGATTTCTCATCATATTCATAGTAATGTGATATGTGTTGATGATCCAAATAAATGTTTGAGTTACCCTACCAACCATAAGAGAATTTATGATATCCTCTCCATGGATTACAATATAATTGACCTTAAACCTATATGAATAAACAACTTATCATAAATGAAAACTTAAAATTAGAGAAAAGAAACATGATGTCATTAATCTTTGCAAATGAATAAAATCACAACAAGTAATAAATATTTTATAAAGAAAAGAGTGTCAAACCCACAAGAACTAATTATGCTATTAAGTATTGAAATTTACCAAATTAATTATTATTTAGAAATATAAGTTAAATTTTATAAAGTTGATCACATAAATTAAACTAAAGTATTTGAAAAAAGTAAATTAAAAGAATAGAGAATAAAATTTAAGGTTGTAAAGATTGTCGCACATGTGCGGCGTCGCGGCGAATATTCCACTCTCATGTAAGTATATGGAATCGAGAAATATGGGGAGACAAGGATTCCTTGTCTTTTATTAGTGGAAAGCGGGAAAAGGAGTCGCCACCTAGTATTTTGGTCACTAAGAACCCTAACTAGTCTTAGAGATCAGGTACGGGAACTGATTGCATAAAGAAAAGGTATTAACACCCTAAATACATCTTACTTAAGGTAAGCTACATTGTTTGATTGTCTGATAAAAAGCTAAGGTGTTAATGTATTTCTAATTGTTGATCCATCTATGGTTTAAAAAAAAGTCCTCCTCGGTAAGGAAATCCTTATCTTATCAGGTAAAAAATCTAACTGTTCTAACATCAATAAAAAGAAACTTTTTTTTTAATATCAGGAATATGTTTTACGTATAAATTCATAATCCAGATACTAAAAGAAAAAAACAAAATATGTTTTTTGGTATTTTTTTTGAAATATTTGCCTAGTTCTCATAGTTTTAATAAACTGGTTATTAAAGCCAAAAAGCATGTTAAAACATATATTATTATTTTCTTGTTGTATAAAAATACGATAAGATGATTTTTTTTATCTTTGAGAGACTTGGCCGTATGCATAAAAATAAAATACTTTTTTTGTTTTTGTTTTATAATTTTTTTGCAATGTTTTGATGAAAACCGGATATTTTAATACCGGATTTGTATCTTTATGGTATAAAATACAAACCAATATTACGCAAAATAAATAGAAAAATACATGAGAAAATCATAAGTGTTTCAGGTAATTTCAGTAAAATAATAACTAAGCTAAGACTGGCTCTAAGTATTTTGTTATGGAATTGAATTCCAATGTACGTACATTATTAAGTGGGAGAAAAAACTGATTGGTTATTTTGCTT
>Ga0325402_1001297_pt1 | contig 20154 bp, 20 predicted proteins | sample PopdelMetagenome_22_FD_207212 | JGI IMG/M metagenome (GOLD analysis project Ga0325402, IMG submission 207212) | Populus deltoides microbial communities from Bellville, Georgia, United States - Xylem-PdKOR-R3 | ecosystem: Host-associated > Plants > Phyllosphere > Stem > Wood/Secondary xylem...
AAGGAATCTCCCAAGCCACAAAGAATTTCATCTCCATATTGTTAACTCAAAAAAAATTCAATCTAATGAAAAAACTGATGAATGAACTTGAGGGCATCCTTTGAACTTACCAGCGCGTCGCCAGTGAAACAGCAGCTTATTTATGAGGGTGTTTCAGAATGCTATGTTTGGTGTCTAGGAGGAGATCGGCTTCTGGTTTTGGTGAAGAGATGTGTGGCGATTGGTTATGGAACAACGAAGAGAAAGAGAGGTTCCAGGTCTGCTGCAGCATTTATATTTCAAATGAAAACGTAAACTTGGTACTAAAATCATGATATTATCGATTTTAGTACCGAGTTTATGTTTTCAGTCTGACTTTATCAGTTTTCAGGTTCTTAAAACTATTTTGCACGATTTCAACAACCTCACTTCTATGTTAGATGCCAACATGTTAAATAGGTGGCTTGTATACATCGTAGTAGTTCAATGGTAGTTAAACATGCTTTCTTCATATAAAGTAAGCTTACTGGGTTGGTCAACATCATCAAAGTACAACTCAAACAAACAAAGAGTGATTGGTTTCATAAGATTTATGCAGGGTTCTAGTTCTCTAATCCAATTTTTCAAAAACAAAGTCAACAGATATGAGCCTAATAATAATAATAAAAAATCTTACTGCTTCATATGCGAAACAAACAAAATAGAGCCGCTAGGTGTCAAAGAATCATCTCAATCTAATAGCTTAAGCTATTAGGTTGAGATGGTTCTTTGACATGGTATTAAAGTCTTGATGACCAAGCGTTCACGAGTTTGAATCTCACCATCCCTATTTATTTGATAAAAATTAAGCACAAGGTAATGTAGACCTGTACAAGTTTCAAGCTCAAAGGGTTTTCACTTGAGAGAGTGTGTTAGAAAATAATATAAATCATATCCTGAGACCTCACCTAAAAGTTTAAGTTATTAGGTTGATATGATTCTTTGACACTAGATTAAATGGATCCTACTATAAAGGATGTTAAATAATATTTATGTAGTCTTATTTATTAAGGGTAGAATAATATTTTCAGTTTAACCTATATATACCTTATTTGTATTTAGGTTAAGACTAAGTATTCATAATATACATATTATTTAGAATTCTAACTTTTTTTTTATATTTAATCTTAATTATTTTAACATTCCCTTGATATAGTAGCGCGTATCATACTCGATGAACCCGCATCATGTGTGGATGCCTATGTCTTAGGTTTCTGCTAATGGTCAGCACCTAACGCACTTTGAGTACACGTATTAATTTTCCATGTACTGCAGGTAGCTGTCCTGCGGTGATTTATGCTAACGATTGTCTCCTTTAGCGTAAGTTTATCCGCTAACGGTAGTGATTTATGCACACAGATTTCTGTCTACTCTGCGTGTATGCTAACAACGGGCAAAGCTTGCACAACAAACTGGGTTGTAATTCAGTCAATATTTCTTATTTCTGTTACATTTGGAATGAAATTTATTTTCCCACAATATCATAGATACTTTCCATCATTGAATATAAATAGATCTGTGCTTAAAAACCGTGTTCGAATGTCTGACTTATATTTTAAAACCTTGGAGCCTGTTCTGGTGTATGAAAGCACACCATCCTTGCATCACTGCTAGCAGAATGTTATGCCATCTGCATGGTTGATATACTGAACAGAATGTTTATATAGTTGTAGTTAACAAACTAACAACCTTTAGCTAACAAACTATCTGCCTGCTATATTATAATTATGACAAGTGTTAAAATCTAAAGTAATATACTCTAACATCCCCCCTCAAGATCAGATTTGGAGAAACCAAGCATGAGATTGCAACAATGGGTGCGGAATACAGGAGCACTCAACCCCTTGGTAAGAATATCAGTGAACTGTTCTTGAGAGGACACAAACTACTCTGAGAGCTGGTTGCATGAAACCCTTTTACGAACAAAATGCACATCCACTTCGATGTGCTTAGTCTTTTGATGCTGAACAGGATTGAAAGACAAGGCAATGGCTGACAGATTGTCACAAAAAAGAATAGGCACACCAGGTAGTGAAATTCATAGAAATGCTAATAACTGTTTTATCCAATCCAATTCAACGGAGGTGAATGATAAAGCATGGTATTTAGCTTCAGTCGAGGATCGAGAAACAATTTGTTGCTTCTTGGAGGACCATGAAATCAGATTGTTGCCCAAGAAGACCACCAAACCAGTTGTAGACCGCCTGTCATTAAGGTCCCTTGCCCAATCAGCATCACTAAAGGCTTTTAACTGCAAATCACCTCTAGTATAGGATAGACCAAGCTGCATAGTGCCCTTAAGGTATCGCAATATACGTTTAACAGTAGTAAAATGAGACACCATGGGATTCTGCATAAATTGACATACTTGATGCACAAAAAAAAGCAATGTCAGGCCTTGTGAAAGTTAAGTACTGCAGAGCCCTGACAATGCTTCTAAACAACGTAGGATTTAAGTAAGGATCTCCATCCTCTTTGAGTAACCGATGGTAAGGGAGACATGGAGTATCACAGGGTTTAGCTGCAACCATTTTAGATTTAGTTAACAGATCCTCAACATATTTGGTCTGTAATAGAAACAAACCGGTGGCAGTTCGAGTGATCTGGATCCCTAAGAAATAGTGGAGGAATCCTAAATCTTTGATATCAAATTCAGTAGTAAGAGCACTAATAACTTGCTGAATTGCACCAGACGCACTCCCAGTGATAATAATATCATCCACGTAGAGAAGCAGTATCATAATCGCAGACCAACATGTTTGACAAACAAAGATGAATCGGAGTAGGTGGTTCCAAACCCCATAAAAGAAAGAAACTGAGTAAACCAATCATTCTAAGCCCTAAGCGCTTGTTTAAGTCTATAGAGAGATTTATGTAACCTACACACGAGATGAGGATGATTGGAATCTTCAAAACCAAGAGGTTGAGACATATAAACCTCCTATTGGAGAATACCATGCAAAAAAGCATTTTTGACATCTAATTGTCGCAGAGACCAATTGAAATGTGCAGCAAGAGCAAGAACTAACCTGACAGTTGTAGGTTTCACAACAAGACTAAATGTCTCCCCATAGTCCAATCCAGGTTCTTGATTGAAACCTTTAGCAACCAACCTTGCTTTATGTCTAGCAATAGAGCCATCGGAGTGTCTCTTGATCTTATAAATCCATTTACAGCCCACCAGATTCCTATTTGTTGGCAATGAAACTAGACTCCAAGTGCTTTGAGCATGTAAAGCAGTCACTTCTTCTTTCATGACTTGTAACCACACGAGAATTTTGATAGCAGACTTGTAACTAGGTGGTTCAACCAAGGACATATCAGCACCTCCTAAGTCCTGAATACTAGTTGAAAAGGCCTTCTTCCTAAGAATCCCACTATTGCTTCTAGTTTGCATTGGATGTAAATTGAGGGGAGGAATAGACAGGACCACTTGCAAATTATCAGGAATAAAACCATGAGGTTCTGAACCGGAAGTAATGCTGATATCAGGTGCCACAGGAAATAAAGGAGAGGCTTGGAGTGGAGCAGCAATGGACTGGGAATGAGTAGAGATGACAGAAGGGACATGTGTATAGGTACGTGGAGGAGGAGATGGAGAAGCTGGGATGGTTGGGACAATTACATTTTCTGGAGTTACTATAGGCACAGGACAAGTGGAAGGCTGATAAGGTGATGGTGATGTTAGTGTGTTTGAATGTGTAGACAATAAATCTGGTTATGAAAACTGTTGTTCATCAAATATAACATGCCTAGAGATAAACACTCTCATTGTATGTACATGAGAACACAACTAGCCTTTATATTTTGTGGCATATCCAAGAAACACACATTTTGTAGTTTTAGCCTGCAATTTGGTGCTATTATAAGGTTTGAGGAGAGGAAAACAAGCACATCCAAAAATTTGTAGATGAGTAAGACTTGGAGATGAGCCGAATAACATCTAAAAAAGGAAGCTATGATGAAGAACAGCAGTAGACATACGATTGATTAAATATATAGCTGTTTGACAAGCATAGGACCAAAACCGAGATCGTAATTTGGCTGTTTGTAACAAGGTGATTGTAAACCCCGGGGAAAAAAAAAATAAAAGTGAAGAAATTCATGCATATGGTTAAATAAAAATAGAAATTCAGAAATTTTTGAATATAAATTTCCGGGCGAAATAGTTTGAAACATTATAATAAACCTGGTACTGTTGAGGGTTGGATTTAATTGAAGAGAATAATACACCTAAAGGAAAAAGGGGGCTTAAATGCAAATAAGGAAAAATATAGAGTATAAATACTCTCTCCTCACCAAAAAAATCTGTAGGAACCATAAGGAGAGAAGATAGGGAGTTTTATACCTATTCTTGAGAAATCAAGAGAGAAACACTAAAATTTCAAGAACCCATCCAAGATTAAGAGCTTATAAATGGAATAAACACTTGAGAGCAAATGATTACCAAGAAATTAAACAAGAAGAAAAGCAAGGAGGGAGTTAAAAATCTTTAACTGGTTGAAGATCAAAATCTTAATTTGTACCGGGTAAGGTATTCTAAACATGATCTTAAAAAAATTCATTTTTTAAATTCGATAAAGAATTGATGCCTTGATATTGAATCATAGGTTAGGGTTTTTAAACATAAATTGGGGAAAAAAGTACTTATTGTTGAGATTAAGTTAATTCATGTGTGTGGTATGTAGTTTATGAAAGTATTGTGTGGAGGGGAGGGAGAGACAAATCTGGACAGACTTGTCTCCTGACTTTCCGTGAGATTTTGGGTAGAAGGATGAGGGAATTAGGATTAGGTTCCTCATAGGAATTGTAGATTTGAATGTTAGCTAACCAAGAAAAGTGGTTTGGCTCAATTTGGAGATGTGGAACTCCAGTTATGGGTTACCAGTCGAGACTGAGTCGTGACTGATTATGTAGGACAATATGACTAATTAGATAATGAGCAATTTTGACTATTTTGGAGGCAAAACTGGGTTCTCCTCCCTTAGAGAACTTGTAGCCTTATGTCTTAGCTTTCTAACGAGATCAATTTCACTTAAAATGGAGTTTTAGAACTTTATATATAGTTAAAAATCTGATGAGTGTTTAGATAATAATAGTTGAAAGTTGGATAGTAACAGTTCAAAGTTGGACAGTAACGGTTGGACAATAACAGTTGAAAATTGGACAGTAACAGTTCAAAGTTGGACAATAATAGTTGAAAATTAGACAGTAACGGTTGGACAATAATAGTTCAAAGTTGGACAGTAACAGTTGAAAATTAGATAGTAACGGTTGGATAGTAACAGTTGAAAATTAGACAGTAACGGTTGGTTAGTAACAATTGAAAATTGGACAGTAACAGTTCAATGTCTAGACAGTAACGGTAGGCTTTCACGTGAATATTATATATATAAGAATATAAAAGAATTGAGTCATACGAACACTTGCACATTGAGATACTAACTCTGAAAATATACATGATATATGTATGTATGTTATTATGAGGAAATTAACATGTATAGAAAGTAACATATGAGTAATGGATGAATATGCATTCTCTATAATGTTGGCTTGAAGGAATAATAACCAAAAACTTCCTTATGATTCAGGAGAAGCAACGAGGATTGGATTTTCTGTTAAGGGAGGTCGCGAGACAGGCGAAGCAGGTGCGTGATTCTCCTTCTATTTGCACTTATACAGTTTAGAATTCTTATGGTGAATGCAATTACAATAAATGTCATGTTCAATGTAAATAAAGTCTAACATAAATACAAGATTAGCTTCGGCTAAAGGCATCCGTGATAAGATTGCCGGGATATGAATTACAAGATTAGACTTGGCAAGGTCAGCCAGTTCATGCAAGTAAATAAGAGTATTCAAATTAAGAATATATAAATGAGTGTTAATTCAGTTTAAAAGATTTACAAGCAAAATATAAGTTCTCTGTTAGAATTCTTATGGGTCCGATAGAAAGTTAATACTTCATTCGTATTCATTACATGAGCATATATATTCCTTATCAACATAATGGTGTGTTCATTTATGTAACAGGTCCATCAAATATCCAGGAAGACCATTAGTTTAGGACTCTATTTTGTGAAGTTTATGTAAATATTTAACGTAAACAAAAGGGAATTAACATGTTCATGTAGTTTACTTTTGTGTAAACCTTGATGTATTTATAAAAGTTCAACTTAGCATGTGGTATTTTAGTTATCTTGTAATTAACCCTTTTGAAATATTTAAGAACACTTCTTATGTTGTAAATACTTTCTTTGCATGTTAGTATTCATTTCCTTTTAAATTTTATGATATGATGTGTTTGGATTATGTTCATATTGAACTTACTCGTAGGATATATATATTGTGTGGATTGTATGAGGTGTTGAATTATGAGGTTTGATATAAGGTCCGGAATTATGGGACCTTGTGATGATGGGTTGATTGAGTAAATTGATAGTAGTTGATAACTTGGGATGTCCTAAATGCAAACGAAACTCTACCGAATTTTTGGGAAAAAAATAAAAATTATCCTCAAATAAAGAGGATATGTTGGGATCTTTTAACATTGATTGAGTCATACAGTTCGGACTGTTACAGTTGGTATCAGAGCTCTAGTATAGGTTTTGGGAAGAAATCAAAAGAGGTTGTTGATATTCATTAATTTATTGTAGGATGGTACGTACCCGTCAAGAGATTAGAACAGATCTATCCTCTGCAAGGAGGGGGAATAGAGATATAGACTTTTCCGAGGGGTAAGAAGAGAGCCATTTGGAAGACACTGCTTCACATGCACTGATAGTATCGATTCAAGCAAGGCATGAAGAATTAACGGGGCCTCAAATTAGACAGGCACCAAGGCAAATTGGGGATGTTCAGCTGACCATATCAGCCCCACGGGAACAAGTAGAGGAGCCCCCTTAGACTACACCTGCAGGGCCATCTGTTTCTTATGTTGATTTGAAGCTCCTGGCCCAGCTAGTCAAAGCAGTAATGAAAGGTATGGCTAATGCTGCCACTCCTATGCCAGCACCCCCACCTGCACCCATCATACTAACCATTTCAGAAGCAGCTACAGCTACTAATGACGTTGTACAACTAGTTCATTTGGTGAAAAGTATGAGAGAAATGGGTTGTGAACCCTACTCAGGTGAACAGAATGCTGAAGTGGCGGGAAGGTGGATTAGAAAGGTGGAGAAAACCATGATTCAAATTAAGATACCACATGATCTGCAGGTATACTGTGCTACTCAATTATTATCAGACAGTGCTATGATTTGGTGGGAGACAGTTCAGTTGAGGAGGGCTACAGAAACCCTATCCTGGTATGATTTCAAGATAGAGTTTGAGAATCAATATTACTCCAAATATCATCGGAAGATGAAGGAACATGAATTCCTAGCCTTGAGATAGGAGGGAATGTCAGTACTGGAGTATGAGAGACGATTTCATGACCTCTCACTATTCGCACCACATTATGTCCCGTTAGAACAACACATGATAGAAAAGTTAAGGGATGGCTTTAGACAAGAATTGAAGCAGGGGCTGATTGCTTTGTAATTTAGGATAGTAAGGGAACTGATTGAAGCAGCATAGGCCTTGGAGGCTTATTGGAAGAAGGCCAACAGGGTCATGGGGGTGCAGGAAAATGAAAGGATATGGAACTTTTAGGCAGACCACCATTTCCAAAGAAAGGTAGAGGCGAACAGTTCCTTCAATTCAAAAAGAAAGGGGGGATGTCAACTAGCTTCCGACAGGATATCGGTGGAAGGTCTGGAAGTGGTCAGACCCGCTCCAGGGCTATAGCTGCAAAGGGGCATAATGATCAAAAGGAAATTGTCTACCCTCGATGTGCTCAGTGTGAACAAAGACACCCCGGGAGTTGTATGGTTTCTCCTGGACGATGCTATATATGTCGAGGAGAAGGTCATAAGTGGAAAACCTGTCAGTACTTGGGAAGAGGATGTCATTATTGTGGTGAGAAGGGTCACTTTAAAAAGGAATGCCCCCAGTTAAACACTAAACAGCCTCAGAGATATAGGCAGCAAAATCAGAGTCATCAGCAGTCCATCACAGTAAACAGACCGGGATGGTCGACTCAGTCAGGAGCTAACTCAAATAGGGGACGACCCAGAGTGCAAAATGAAAGGGATCAAGGAAGGGTTTTTCATATGACCTAGGAGGATGTCAGAGCAGCATCATATGTGGTGGCAGGTATGTTGCAAATGAATGACTATCAAATGCATGTTTTGTTTGATTCTAGTGCCACTCACTCTTTTATAGCAAATAAAAATGTAACCAAATTGAGTAAGGAAACAAAAAGGGTGGAGAAATGATTTATTATTGGGACACCTTTAGGTGAAACTGTGGAAACAAATGTTGTATTTGAAGGGGTGGGAATTAACATTAATGGGTGTGAACTAAAAGCAGATTTAATACCCCTAGAATTAAGTGATTTTGATATAATTCTAGGTATGAATTGGTTGGGCAAAAATAAGGCTCGTCTAGACTGCTTTACAAAAACAGTAACCTTCCAAGGGGCTAAGGGTGAAACAATGGTCTTTAAGAGGGAGAGAATTTCCAACTTTACAAATATGATCTCGGGTATGGTTGCGAGAAAACTACTAAAGAAAGGTTGTACAACATACCTTGCATATGTGATAAATTCGGAAAAGGGTAAAATAGGATTGTCTGACATTCTAATTATGAGGGAATTTTCGGATGTATTTTCGGAAGAATTGCTAGGACTACCCCCAGAACGAGAAGTTGAAGTCACCATAGATATATTGCCTGGGGTGTCTTCTATAGCCCAACCACCATATAGAATGCCCCCAAAAGAATTGGATGAGTTGAAAATTCAATTGCAGGAGCTTTTAGACAAAGGGTTCATACGACCAAGCAACTCACCTTGGGGGGCACATGTATTATTTATGAAGAAGAAAGATGGAACGTTGAGGCTTTGCATAGATTACCGTTAGCTGAATAAAGTGACGGTAAAGAACATATATCCACTTCCACGGATAGATGATTTGTTCAATCAGTTGAAGGGTGCCAAAGTATTCTCAAAGATTGATTTAAGATCAGGATACTACCAAATGCGAATCAAGGGGCAAGATGTGCCGAAAACTGCCTTCAGAACTCGCTACAGACACTTTGAGTTCTTGGTGCTACCCTTTAGATTAACTAATGCTCCAAAACTTTTTATAGATTTAATGAACCGAGTATTCCAACCACACCTTGATAAGTTTGTTGTCGTATTCATCGATGACATCTTGGTTTACTCCAAATCCTATGAGGAGCATGAACAACACCTGAGACAGACACTACAGACTTTGAGGAGCCGTCATGTTGTATGCCAAGTTGGATAAATGTGACTTCTGGTTAAAAGAAGTTACCTTTTTGGGGCATGTAGTATCTTTAAAAGGCATTTTTATGGACCCTCAGAAGGTGGAAGCAGTTTTGAGATGGAAAAAGCCTATTATGGTAACTGAAATTCATAGTTTTCTCGGATTGGCAGGGTATTATAGAAGATTTATCGAAGGGTTTTCAACGATAGCAACTCCATTGACACGACTCACTAGGAAGAACATAAGATGAGAGTGGTTAAATGAGTACGATGAGAGCTTTCAAGAATTGAAGAGAAGGCTTATTACTACCCCCGTACTAATCCTTCCATTCGGAATAGAAGGCTTTGTCGTCTACAGTGATGCCTCAAGAAAACGACTGGGTTGTGTTCTAATGCATCATGGAAAAGTAGTTGCCTATGCATTGAGACAATTGAAGACTCATGAAATCAACTACCCAGTTCATGACTTAGAATTGACAGCAGTAGTTTTTGCTTTATGAGTATGGAGGCACTACTTATACGGATCTCGGGACCAAATTTTCACAGATCATAAGAGCCTTAAATATCTAATGTCTTAGAAGGAGTTGAATATGCGACAACGGAGATGGGTAGACTTGATTAAAGACTACGACTATATTATAGATTATCATTCAGGAAAAGCAAATATAGTCGCGGATGCTCTCAACCGTAAAAACAAGGTGATTAGGGGTGGACCAGCGACTTGGAATGAGGAAAACATGATTAAGCTAAAGAGATTGAGGGCAGTACTAAGTGTGAGCCTGGAAGGATCCTTAATGGCTCAACTAAGGGTGAAGTTAGGATATCGAGAGCAAATATTAGAGGCACAACAACATGATGATGAGGTGTCAAAAGTGAGAATCAAACTGGAATCGGGGGGTGAAACTCTTTTTCGAATGGGTGATGATGGAATAGTGATGTTAGGGCGACGTATGTATGTGTCTGACAATAAAGCCCTTAAACAAAAGTTACTACGAGAGGCTCACGAGTCTAAGTTCATTGTACATCTAGGTAGTACTAAGATGTACCAGGATATGAAGCAGTACTACTAGTGGCCAAATATGAGAAAAGAAATGGCTGGTTACGTGGCAAAGTGTAGTATTTGCCAACAAGTAAAAGTAGAACACTGAAAACCGGCAGGGCTGTTACAACCATTACCAATCCCTGAGTGGTAGTGGGAGATGATCACAATGGACTTTGTGTCGGGACTACCCAGAGAAAGGAGGGGAAATGATGCAATCTTAGTCATTATGGATTGACTAACTAAGTCTGCTTTTTTCCTACCAGTAAAGATGACAGATCCAGTTGACAAGTTGGATAAGATTTATGTGAATGAAGTTGTAAGGTTTCATGGAGTCCCAATATCAATTGTTTCAGACCGAGACCCAAGATTTATTTCACGTCTCTGGCCGAGCATACAACGTGCCTTGGGAACAAATTTGTGTATAAGTACTGCCTTTCATCCACAAACTGATGGCCAATCTAAGAGAATTATTCAGATCTTAGAGGATTTACTAAGGGCATGTGCTTTGGAATTTGGTGAAAACTGGGAGGAGCACCTATCACTAGTAGAATTCACTTATAACAACAATTGGAATAGCCCCATTTGAAGCTCTTTATGGCAGAAAGTGTAGGACACCCTTGTGTTGGGTAGAAGTTAGGGACAGAAAGCTGTATGGGGCAGAATTAGTACAAATCACTACTAAAAAAGTGAGGATTATTAAGGATCGAATGAAGGTGGCTCAAGATAGACAGAAGAAGTATGCAAATATTTGAAGAAGACCACTTGAATTTTGTCCTGGAGATAAAGTATTTCTGAAGATAGCTCCATGAAAGCACATGCTGAGATTCTTAGCTCCGAGGTTCATTGGACCAGTTGAAATCCGAAAACGTATCAGACCTGTAGCAGATGAAAACTTGCCCTCATAGTTGGCCAAGGTTCACAATGTGTTCCATGTTTCTTTGCTGCGAAAAGCCGATGTAGACCCTTCGAGAGTGTTACCTCAAGTGCCAGTGGAGGTAAAAGAAGACTTAACAATTGAGGTAAGACCGATAAAGATACTCGATTGGGGTGAGAAAGAACTTCGTAATAAGAAAGTTCCCATCATCAGAGTCTTATGACGAAGCTCACAAATCGAGGAAGAAACATGGGAGAGAGAATCAGAAATGAGACGAAAATTCCCTGACTTGTTTATAAACTCAAGTACATCACTCAAATTTCGAGGATGAAATTTCTATTAGGGGGAGAATGTAAACCCCGAGGAAAAAAAATAAAAGTGAAGAAATTCATGCATATGGTTAAATAAAAACAGAAATTCAGAAATTTTTAAATATAAATTTTCAGGCGAAATAGTTTGAAACATTATAATAAACCTGGTATTGTTGAGGGTTGGATTTAATTGAAGAGAATAATACACTTAAAGGAAAAAGAGGGCCTAAATGAAAATAAAGAAAAATATAAAGTATAAATACTCTCTCCTCACCAAAACAATCTGTAGGAACCATAAAGAGAGAAGATAGGGAGTTTTATACCCATTCTTGAGAAATCAAGAGAGAAACACTAAAATTTCAAGAACCCATCCAAGATTAAGAGCTTATAGATGGGATAAACACTTGAGAGCAAAGGATTACCAAGAAATTGAACAAGAAAAGAAAGGAGGGAGTTGAAAATCTTCAACTGGTTGAAAATCAAAATCTTAATTTGTATCGGGTAAGGTATTCTAAACATGATCTTAAAAAAATTCATTTTTTAAATTCGATAAAGAATTGATGCCTTGATATTGAATCATAGGTTAGGGTTTTTAAACATAAATTGAGGAAAAAAGTACTTATTGTTGAGATTAAGTTAATTCATGTGTGTGGTATGTAGTTTATGAAAGTATTGTGTGAAGGGGAGTGGGAGACAAATCTGGACAGACTTGTCTCCTGACTTTCGGTGAGATTTCGGGTAGGAGGATGAGGGAATTAGGATCAAGTTCCTTATAGGAATTGTAGATTTGAATGTTAGCTAACGAAGGAAACTAGTTTGGCTCAATTTGGAGATGTGGAACTCCAGTTATGGGTTACCAGTTGAGACTGAGTTGTGACTGATTATGTAGGACAATAAGACTAATTAGTTGATGAGCAATTTTGACTATCTTGAAGGCAAAACTAGGTTCTCCTCCCTTAAAGAACTTATAGTCTTGTGTCTTAACTTTCTAACGAGATCAATCTCACTTAAAATGGAGTTTTAGAACTTTAGATATAGTTAAAAATCTGATGAGTGTTCAGATAATAACAGTTGAAAGTTGGACAGTAACAGTTCAAAGTTGGACAGTAACAGTTCAAAGTTGGACAGTAATAGTTGAAAATTGGACAGTAACAGTTCAAAGATGGACAGTAACATTTGAAAATTAAATAGTAACGGTTGGACAATAACAGTTCAAAATTGGACAGTAACAGTTCAAAGTTGGACAGTAATGGTTGGACAGTAACAGTTAAAAATTGGACAGTAATAGTTCAAAGTTGGACAATAATAGTTGAAAATTAGACAGTAATGGTTGGACAGTAACAGTTCAATGTCTAGACAGTAACGGTAGGCTTTCATGTGAATATTATATATATAAGAATATAAAAGAATTGAGTCATACGAACACTTGCACATTGAGATACTAACTCTGAAAATATACATGATATATGTATGTATGTTATTATGAGAAAATTAACATGTATAGAAAGTAACATATGAGTAATGGATGAATATGGATTCTCTACAATGTTGGCTTGAAGGAATCATAACCAAAAACTTTCTTATGATTTAGAAGGAGCAACGAGGATTGGATCTTCTGTTAGGGGAGGTCGCGAGATAGGTGAAGCAGGTGTGTGATTCTCCTCCTATTTGCACTTATACAGTTTAGAATTCTTATGGTGAATGTAATTATAATAAATGTCGTGTTCAATGTAAATAAAGTCTAGCGTAAATACAAGATTAGCTTTGGCTAATGGCATCCGTGATAGGATTGCCGGGATATGAATTACAAGATTAGACTTGGCAAGGTCAGCCAGTTCATGTAAGTAAATAAGAGTATTCAAATTAAGAATATACAAATGAGTGTTAATTCTGTTTAAAAGATTTATAAGCAAAATATAAGTTCTCTGTTAGAATTCTTATGAGTCCGATAGAAAGTTAATACTTCATTCGTATTCATTACATGAGCATATATACTCCTTATCAACATAATGATATGTTCATTTATGTAACATGTCCATCAAATATCCAGGAAGATCATTAGTTTAGGACTCTATTTTGTGAAGCTTATGTAAATATTTAACGTAAACAAAAGGGAATTAACGTGTTTATGTAGTATACTTTTGTGTAAACCTTGATGTATTTATAAAAATTCAACTTAGCATGTGGTATTTTAGTTATCTTGTAATTAACCCTTTTGAAATATTTAAAAACACTTCGTATGTTGTAAATACTTTCTTTGCATGTTAGTATTCATTTCCTTTTAAATTTTATGATATGATGTTTGGACTATGTTCATATTGAACTTACTTGTAGGATATATATATTATGTGGATTGTATGAGGTGTAGAATTATGAGGTTTGATATAAGGTCTAGAATTATGGGACCTTATGATGATGGGTTGATTGAGTAAATTGATAGTAGTCGATAACTTGGGATGTCCTAAATGCGAACGAAACTCTGCCGAATTTTTGAAAAAAAAATTTACCCTAAAATAAAAAGGATATGTTGGGATCTTTTAACATTGATCGAGTCGTATAGTTCGGACTGTTACAGTGATAGTGGTTTCAATGATATGTCTGTGTTTCCTCTTAGCTACCCTATTTTGTTCAGCAGTATATGGACATGAGAGTTGATGAGAAATGCCCCTGTCAATAAGAAAATTCTTTAATCTAGTGCTGGTATATTCTCCCCCCCATCAGTTTGAAGAGTTTTAATGGTGGATGTAAATTGATTAACAACAAAGGAATAAAACAAAACAAAGGTAGAGAACAAATCAGACTTATTTACTAAAGGAAAAATCCAGCAATATCTGGTACATTCATCAACAAAGATGGTGTAGTATCGATAACCATCAACTGATATACAAGGTGCAGGACCCCACAAATCAGTATGTATAGTTTCAAAAGGAATTACAGACTTATTGACATGCTGTGGAAAAGGTAGTTTGTTAAATTTCACTTCAAGACATGGATGACACATTATAGGTGAGGTAGTTTTGGGAACATGCACATTAGCTTTATGTAACATCAGAGAGACAATGTTATTTGTAGGATGACCTAACCTATGATGCCACAGATTGGACTGAACAAGTTGACCAAGAAAAACCTGAGCTGGATATGGTTGCTGGGAATTTGAAGGTGAGAAGGAGTGGATAAGATACAATCCATTATTGCACAACCCCTTGTAAATGATCTTCCCTGTGGCTTTATCCTGAATCCAAAAATAGAAGGCATCAAATATAAGCCAACAATTATTGTCAAGGCAAAGTTGATGGAATGACAAGAGATTCTGAGTGAGTTGAGGAACACAAAACACAAAATTCAATTTAATTGGAGAAAGTGATGAAGTAATGGTAGAATGACCAATATGAGACACTGTTAAACCTTCACCATTGGCAGTGTGAATCATTTCATTTGTTCGATATGATAAGGCCAGCGACAGATTGCCCAAATCAGTTATCATATGGTTGATGACACCAGAATCGGTCAGCCACACTTGTGAAGGACCTGAAGAACATGAGGATGGAGAGGCAGAGTTAAGCCCCGTGTGCATGGCTTGCATAAGGGCTGTTGGGTTGCTCTATGTTATGTTGACGTGACTGATACATGTTGAGAAGGAGCTGAAGATGAATTATACTGCAAGTTCTGTGGTGGCAGATGATAATAGGACTGGGGAGAATAAGAAGCATTGGTGTGCACCCCAATGTAATTAGGACCCTTATCATTATAGAAGCAATACCAGGTGGTATGGTTACTTCTTCCACAAATGTGACATTTTATATGTTGAGGAGACAAATTTCCACAAAATGGGGGCAGTGTGGCCCTCAGAGTTGCATAATTGACAAATTGGAAGCATTGATGCAGGAGGAGTTCGAAATTGCTAACCAGGAGATGAACCAAGAACTCCAGGATTAGAGTTGGGAAACACATGTGGCAGGGGAGAAAATGCTGGTCTAGAAGCATAAAATCTAGATCCCTGAGTGAAGCGGCCTCTACCCCTGTTCTTATTCCTATTTTAGGACTGAAAGCCTCTATTATTCACCTAAGATTGACCATGATTTAGAGAGAAACTTTGTGACTGAAAAGAAGCCCCTCGTGTGGAACCTGTATTGGTAGCCATAGCTGTCATAAGAGGATTATGAATTGAAGTGTCAACAATCACTTCTTCTGCAAGTAACAACGATCTAAAGTCTTTCAATGAGATCACACTTTCACGCCCTCTAATAACACATCTGAAGGTGTTATATTCAGCAGGTAGACCATTCAAAGCAAGAATAACAATATCTTCATCTGCAAAGAAGACCCCAACTACAGAAAAGTAGTCCCTAGCCTTTTTAATTCGATGAAGGTACTGTGAAATTGAATCTGACCCCTTTTTAATTGTTTGCAAATTGGATTTCATCTGAAAAATGCTAGTCCTAGATACAATGGAGAATTGTTCCTTCAACCTAGTCCACAGATCCTTAGAACTTATACTACCAATTGCACAAGACTTAGCAATAGGTGATAATGTGGCAGTGATCAATTGCATAATAGCTCGGTCATGCATTTTCCATACTATATACTCATCAATAGGGGAAGAAGAATTAATACCAGATTCATCAGAGTTTGAGTCATGTTGAGGTGGACAAGGGAGCAAACCATTAACATACCTTATAATTCCACTGCTTTCAAGCAACAGTTGCAGCTGAAAGTTTCAATTGAGGTAGTTTGAATCATCAAGTTTGACATTAATTGATGTAGAAATAGAGGGAATAAGGGCTGCAATTGGAGATTGAAGTAGTTGAAGTTGTGAAGCAGTCACCATCATGATTCTTGGATCAATCTGTGAATGAGATAATATACCAAACACTTGTTGTGCACAATTCAGAAAAATTACCAATCAAGAAATGAAGATTAACACGAAGCACTAGAAACTTCAAATGTAAGCAGAATTGCAGAGCAAGAACAGAATTGAAGTAGAGGTAACAAAGAATGTGGAAGCAACAGAGGATCAAGAATTTCAAGCGTGAGTAGCAATGTGCTCTGATACCATATTAATTTTTATAAAACAGAGACTACAAGCTTGTATATTATTGTAATAAGATAGAGAGAAAATAGAGAGAAGTAAAGAGACTAAATGAATTCCTTTTGTTTATTTAGCTTAACTTCAGTCACACAAGATAATTGTTTATATAGTTATAGTTAACAAACTAACAACCTTCAGCTAATAAACTAGCTGCCTGCTATATTATGATTATGCAAAGTGTCACAATCTAAAAGTAATATACTCTAACATTATGGAGTTTCTTTGAAGTAGACAGTGCTTCCATTGCTGCATGTACTCGAAGAGATCAACCTCCTCAACTGTAATAACAACAACAAATTAATTAAACAAATCGAGGATAAAATGTAAAAAAGAAATATATATATATATAAACGACTTCCCAAGAACAAACGGGATGTAGGGAATTGAAAATCCAACAAACAGAGATATCAAGAGAACATTCATCAGTAATATATTCATGATATGTTTTACTCTCCTAGGTCAGAATCTTTTGAGTGTAGAACAAATGATGAGAAAAGGTTATTAGTTGATTTTTTATGAAGAACAATGTGAGATTTTTAATAAGAAAACAAATCAAAGAACAACGTTGTCAAAATGAGTTGTAATAATATTTTTTCTTTAAACATGAAATCACTCCACATGTTGAGGAATCTCGTCTTTGGCCTACGCTCAAAAGACTAGAACACACAAAACAATCAAAGTTGGGAATTAAAAACAAAGTGACTAGCAGATATGAATAACAAGAGAAGGAAAAGCATTTTTGTTTTGAGCTTTACCTGCTCTAGCTGGGTCATAAACATGAATTATAGCCTCAAAATATTGTTAGCATCAGCCTCAGATTTTGGGTCTTGCATTCTGTCTTCACTTCTAACCAAGGATGAAGCCAAAATTTTTTCCTTCCCTGGACTATTAAGTAAATATATAATTCTGGCCTCAAAATGTATCCGTCTATAAAGTCTAATTGAAAACTTCAATTTAATCAAATATTTTCATAACACGCCAAGCATTAACGATATCTTTACCATAAGAAAATTAAAAATTAATATTTTAATTTTTCTGTCGGTGTTTTTGTCTGTAACGTCTAATTGAAATTTTGAATTTAATTGAGAATTTTCAGAAACCCGCCAACCATCATTGTTGGCATGATGAGTTGTCTATTATAAATATAGAAGTTGATTATGTTATCTGATCAATTATAGGAATCATATCAAATCTTGTATAGATAATAATTATATGAATTTGATTAATTATAGGAATCAGATCAAATCTTATATAGTATTATTTCTGTTTCTTAGAATAAGATTGTTGGTTATTTTAAATTCTGCCTCTATATTTCCTCTAAGAAGGAGAAGAATAACATACAAAAAATTGAGTTTGTAGACACCATTGTTTCTCTACATGGTATTAGAGCAAGGGTTGTAGAACTGCCCAAAAACGAATTTCACCCTCACTTTTTTTCTCTGAAACTCATAGATAACACATGGCGAATCCTAATCCTATTGTTCTCGTTCCACAAAATAACCAAACACCACCCATTATTATCCACCAAGACAATTCTGCATTCCCTACCGTATCATATTGGATGAGATTATGAGTAAATTAATTAGATAAATCTTTTTAATCAATTTCTTACCATCAAGCGAATTTAATATTGAAAAGAAATTTTAATTTACTCGGCAGTAGCTTTAGGAGAAAAGTCTATAAAATTTCTTATAAGTAGCTGTTTAAAAGCTTGAGCAATTTAATTTAGTTTATTCCTCCCTAATAAATTAAAGTCATAGTTACAACAATCAAGTTAACTCCGTTGCGTCTTATTCTTGAGCAATTTAATTTAGCTTCGATGACATGGAAGTTTTTGCGGGAGATTTTACCGATGGAATGACCGAGGGATTCAAACCGGGATCTCTGTACAATGACGTGACCAATTCACTGTCAGAATTACTGATGGAAGCTCCGACTGAAGTATTTCATCGGTGATCCCATCGGTAAAAGTTAATATATCACCACTGTGCCGACCCTCTCCTCCCCTATTTCTCCTTTTTCTTTCCCATCCCAACTCTCCCCTCCCAAACTGCAAACAACCACTCCCCCTAAAATATCCCCCTCTTCTTAACATAAGTCATCTTTCTTTAATTTTTATGGTCACAACATCCGTGTTTTGAATTATTTTGGATTTTATCATTTTTTGTAAGTAAATCTATCTTTTTTAATTTTAACATTTAAATGTCAATTTTATTGTTTTTTTTAGTATATGTATTTTGTTAGTGTATGTACATGTTTTATTATTATTTCTCAAACAAACTTGTAGTATGAATGTATAATTTTGTACTTGTAATGGTTTGTTTTAGATTTTGTAAAATTGTATTTGTTTATAAATTATTGAAACTTTGTTGAATTATCGAATTAGATGTGTTGTGATGAAATAATTAATAGCTTCTTTAACAGGTCCGTTTTAACTTTTAATGCTATTACGGAGTTGTAATTTCCGTAAATTTATATGTATAAATTTGTATGAACATTGATAATTGATAATGAATATTTATGAGAAGTTTTAATTAGTTTGTTGGATAATCTTGAGGTAAACCAATATTTTTGCAAATTTATTCACTCAATTTTATAGAGGTTCGAGATTCACTCCAAGGATTGCGGAGGATGAATTATTGTAATAAGGTTCAGGGTTTTATTAATTTCGCAACATCTATTCCCAAAAATTTTACTAGAGACGGTACTAAGTGTCCATGCAAAAAGTGTAAAAATAAAAAAGTATCTACATCCAGATGTTATAATGATGCATCTTCTACATAAAGGGTTCATGGAGGATTACCTGTGTTGGTATGCACATGAAGAACTATTTGTTTGTAATGAGAGCATGGTACAAAGGGTGGTTGGGTCAACTTCTAGTGCTAGCAATGTGCATGGAGTTGCAAATGACAATAATAATCCTTACAAGAATATGGTTATGAATGCAATAAGAATGAATCAATGTAATGTCAGTCAACATCCAATCATAGAAGAAGAACCTAATACAGACGCAACAACAAGGTTTTTTGATCTGTTAAAAGATTCTGACGAACCATTATGGGATGGCTGCAAGAAGCACAATAAATTATCGGCCATAGCACAAGTGTTCACCATCAAGTAAGATCACGAGTTGAATGAGGGTGGTTATGACAAAATTATCGAATGGGTACCTGAAGGGAACAAGCTGAAAAAGAACTTCTATGCTACAAAGTCCTTGATGAAACCCCTCAGTTTATGATACCAAAAAATTGACATGTGCCCTAACTTTTGCATGTTATACTACCTTGAAAATGCTGAGCTGACCGAGTGCATGACATGTGGGCATTCCCGTTACAAACCCAAAACTGGCAGGGGAAAGTCTCTCTTGGCATATAAAAAACATAAATACTTCCTAATCACACCTAGATTGTAAAGGTTATTCATGTCACCAAGGATTGCTGAGCACATGACATGGCACCAATCACATGATGCGATTGATGGAGTGATGGTGTA
>Ga0325402_1001298_pt1 | contig 20144 bp, 20 predicted proteins | sample PopdelMetagenome_22_FD_207212 | JGI IMG/M metagenome (GOLD analysis project Ga0325402, IMG submission 207212) | Populus deltoides microbial communities from Bellville, Georgia, United States - Xylem-PdKOR-R3 | ecosystem: Host-associated > Plants > Phyllosphere > Stem > Wood/Secondary xylem...
GTCAAGGGCAATAACTGGTTTCCTTTCTTTCATAAATTTATAGTGTCATGCCTTAACATTTGTAAGGAAATAAACCATACTTGGAATGCAATTTTGTGATTGTCCATTAAGATTTGATAATGAACTGTAATCTTAAGAGATGTACTGAGAACATAAATGTAAGAGAAACAGTTTTAAAAGAAAAGTAAACGTTGTCGTTATTGTTATTTTGCAAAATGTGATTTGAATAGGGGATAATGGGTTGTACTTGTGGATTCAGGAGGAACTGTAACAAGAGTACAACAACAATAATGAAGCGTTAATCGAGCTTCTGTGGTAGGTAGGTATTTTATACAAATACCATCTCTAAATAATGGTAATTTTAGTAGTTTGTTTTAAATTGTGAATCTTGTGCCTATAAAAGAGATCGATGAGAGAAAAAAATAAAATGGAATGAATGAGAAATGAAAATCAGATTTGAGTTATGGATCTGATCGAGGATGATGAATGGTGGTAATGAATTTCACGAATAATCATTACTTGGATTTGATTAGTCGGTCCCAAATATGGGAGGTTAATAATGTTAGTAAGGTTTGCTAACATTGGCATGACCATTACAAAGGATGAGAAATGCTGAACTTGATTAACTGTTCGAGTTGAGAATAGTTAATGATATCGACGAGTGACGTTGATATTGGCAAATTCATGAAACTTGATTAGCTTTCCTGAGGTGAAAGCTAATGATGTCAAGGATCATTGACATCGGCATTTCTGAGGATACTCCAAGGTGGTATGGAACACTGATTGGCTATTTCGATTTAGAAATAGTTAATGACATCAACAAGTTATGTTGATGTCGGCATTTCCAAGGATTTGATTTAGTCGACCCCATAATGGGCAACTAAAGGCACTGATGAGTGTCATCAGTGTTGGCAATAACCTTACTAGGTTTAGGAAAAACAGTAATGCTGGTATCCTTGATGAAAAGGAAAAAGAGAGATACATTTGTGAATATTTATAAAATGAAGATGTTGAATGCTTCCGGGAATGATAAATAGGGACGTATTGATGGAAAGTTAAATGAGAATTTTTAAAGAAGTATGATAACATACTGTTTAATATATGTTTAATTATATGTGCATGTATTGTATTGTTTTTCCTTCTCAACTATATTTATCCTAACTATATTATTTTAAAAACTATGAAATTGCATGGCCTTTCCACCGATACCAGAAGTAGCATTTAGATCTTTTAGTTTCTTTTTGTATGGATTAGAAATCTAAGAAAACATCTATGTATTTTTTTTTAGTAACCATGTAAATTAGATTGTAATAGTATTCTCTTTATATTAGATGTTGTAATACAAGATTGTACTATTTTTTTGTTTGAAATCCAGATGTTTGCATGTCCTCTTTACTTGTTAAATTATGCATGTTTAAATGTGAAAGAAAATGAGTAGATGAGATGCTATATATATTCATGAATGAATCGTTGAATTGAGATTATGATGCATTTGAGAAATGAGTAGCAGATAAGTACAAGATGATTTATCGATAACTTGGAATTTTTCAGTATAGGAAAAATAGTAATTCAGTTAAAAATATTCTGGTGACTAAGATAAATAAGAGATATATTTATAAAAAAATTTATTTTGATAAAAAAATAAAACAACTGTATTTTTAGATTTAATGACAATGCTAAAAAAATTATCCAGACCTATATTTGTCTATGTTTTAAAAAAATCAAATCTATACAAATTAATTTTTATTTTATTATTATTGTTCTAAAGAGCAATACAAAGTTACAAACAACATTACTTTGAAGAAATGTCGGTATCCATAAATATATGAAAATTTTAAATGGAATCTTAAAAATTGAACTTTTAAATCTATAGAAACAATTAAATGAAAATTTACACATAGTTGAGTAGGGATCAAAAGGTAGATTCATTTTATAAAGTTTTCCTAACTTTTATATCCACCTAAATTTATTTCAAATTCAGTTTTTTTCAATCTTTTATATTCGTTTTCATCAAAGGCATACCTTTATTGAAAATATAAATAATATGTTTTATGATCAATTTTTATTAATTCTAGTATATTAATCATGAAAAACAAAATATTTAACATTTATTAAACAAAATCAATCAAAATAAGCTTAGAAAAAAAATCAAAAGATTATTTAATATATATATATATATATATATATATATATATAAATTCAGATATAATGTTTAATTGGATCACATGATATTATATTCCTTCTTGTATTCAAATATATCATGTATTTTTGCATTTTTATTTATCTTTATTTTTGTTATACTTTTTTCTTTGATTAATGTGGGTATAAAGGTTAGCTTGCGTGTATTTCGACTAATCTCATAGACCCTGAAGTTAACAACCATATAAGTCTCCAGCGACCTTGAGATTTGTGAGACTCGAACTAGTGATTTCTAAAGAGCAAACTTAGAACCTAACAAGTTGAATTATACCATTCAATGTTTTTATACCTTATTTTTATAGTGCGATATAATATGAATTGCATTTTGCTTTAACTATAGATTTAAAAATATTTAGTTAAATAATACACACCATAATTTTATATCTATCATATTAAAAACTTTCTTTTATAAAGTTATAATTAATAATTTTTTTTAAATATATTTTGTCAAACAGCAACTATAAAAACAAAAAATAACATTATATATATATATATATATATATATATAAAACTTACTATTTTAACAAACTACGAACTACCCTGTAGTAGGATTATTATTTTTAAACTTACTATTTTATTATATGCCCCAAATAAATTAAACTGTTGTTGATCCAAAGCAATAACATACTTAACATTTTCTATTGTCGTTTTAAATAACATCTTATACATATAATATGTATAATATATAGTTTTTATTACCAATTATTAAAAGTGAAAAATACAAAAAAAATTACACAAAGCAAAAATCTAAAAATATTATTAGTAAAAACTAAAAAGAGTATGTTTATTTTTTAAAGTTTCGCGGTTATAACCCCCGATTTCTCCATCTCCCAATTATCACCTCCACCACCACAATACCATTGAAAAATCTCCGTCGTCTCCAAATCGCTTCTTGGCTGCCGCTTGATCGATCGATTTCCGCTCTTCGTTCTCTCTCTTCACCGAGTGAACAATCACATTACGATGAACTCACCATCGAATCTGTCTGTTCATCAAATTTCAGTCTCTCCTTCACTTAATTTCGCCAAATTTCAACCTCTCTCTCTAAATTTTCCTCCGCAATTTCTCTAAAATCGGAAGCGAAATTGAGAATCGCGAGTCGGACTCTCTGTTTTTAGGTAATTGAAGGAACTGTAGGAGTCACTGATGGCCCCGTCCAGAAAGAGAAGTGTAAATAAGCGGTATTCAAATGTTAATGAAGTCACATCTACCAAAAATGCAGCAGTTATTACTAACAAAAGCAAGTCGCGGGTCAGTTTCTCAAATTTTCATTTTCTTTTTGTTTAAATTTTAGAGGATTTGAATTATTGCTGTTATTATGGTGTTTTTGTTAGTGGATTATCTTGTTAATAGATTAGTTAATTAAGTGATGTTATAAATTAACGTGCTTGATTTGGATTACTGAGCATAGAGTTATTTATTTAATTTACGTGCAGAAGAGGAAGTTATCTGAAATGTTAGGGCCACAATGGGGCAAGGAAGAGCTAGAAAGGTTCTATAAGGCGTATCGGAAACATGGAAAGGATTGGGAGAAGGTTAGTTAGTACATAGCAGTACCTTCCTGTCAACTGTTCCTCAACTTTGTTTTGCTTTTTGTTCTTTTTACTAGATTTAGGTTGCAAGAGTTAAATATGGTGGTGTTAATTAAGATTTTTTACTTTGTTTGGTTTGTATGATATGGAAAGAAATTTACTCGAGGTTTTAAGTAAGTTTTATGGGAACAGGTGATTTGAAGTATTGTATCTGGGAACGAGGCGACTTTTGTTGATATTGATCATTGCATTATCACCTTACCATGTTCTTTTTTTCTTTTTTCTCTTTCTCATGGGGTTATAGGTAGCATCTGCGGTGCGGAACCGATCTGTGGAAATGGTAGAAGCCCTTTATACTATGAATAAAGTAAGTGTTGAATTAAATACAGGACAATTATTTGATCTTGATTTGAAAACCTTCTACCTTTTTACAGGAGGAGTTTTGTCTGATGAATTTCATCTTGTTACATTGATGTGATATTTTTTTGACCTTTTTATAAAATAATTTTCTGCATGTTATGTGACTGAATGGAGAGGTAGTTATTATGCATGGCTTTTGTTTGTCGTAGTTGGTCATATATATGTTCTGTTTTTTCAGGCTTACTTATCTCTTCCAAAGGGCTTTGCTTCTGCTGCTGGGCTAATTGCAATGATGACTGATCACTACTCTAATCTGGTAAGACTGGGAAGGTTTTTGTAGAACTCCCCATGGATATTAATTCTAGAGCGTTTTTTAGTATTACTCAAAATTGGTTGCTGATTCTACCCTAAGTTCTGGGAGAGCTAAACTGGTGATTGGAAGCCTGTCTAGGTTGTTGCAATTCACGAGCTTTATAACACGACAGTGATTCTGCTCCTCTATCTAGCTTGTTGCAATTCATGAGCTTTATAACACGACAGTGATTCTGTTCCTCCTCTATCTTTTTCTTTAAATGTTCTGATTCTTCTCACTGGTCCATCGCTTGGCCAAAATAAGCTAGTACCACTAGTTAAGTGAGGCAAATTATTGATGGTTAGACAATAAATGTAAAATAATGAGTTTAATAGAGGTCAAGGTAGTAAGGGAGGATTTATTTAGTCTCAACCATATAATTTAGCTGATTCATACTAAAGACGCTTTTAATTTTTTCCTTTGGGTATTGGTGACTGTTCAATGAGGTAAATTTTTTTTCTACATGTGCTATTTTTATCTATCATGATTTGAACTCTAATGCTCATGGACAGGGAGAGAGTGACAGTGAGATAGAAAGCAATGGGGGCACAGGAACCTCTCGAAAATCTCAGAAGCGTGCACGGGTAACCAAAGGATCTGATGCTCCACCAGTTCCAGATCTTCTACAATCCCAGCCAGCTGCATCAAATTATGGCTGCTTGTCACTGTTAAAGAAGAGACGGACTGGTACAAAAAAACCTCCCTGCAGGCCTCTTGTCTTTGTATGCATGCATGCATGCATATAGTAGTAGATTACCATATATGTATACACTGCTCTTTCTTTTCTTTTTCTGGGGTGATGCTTATGAAATTGTATTTTTATTTTTTCATGCTTGAAATTGGTGGATATTTTACGTGTTTCTTTTCTATGCATTTTGGTTTATTCTCTTGTGTGCTTGCTTATACACTGCTTCTTCCCGAGACACACGCACATGCAAGGAGAAAAACCTTCCATTATGAAAGTGTTATTTAGGATTCTTTTTGTCCATTTCTTTGGATTTCTTTTAGGAAGCAAGCCTTGGGCTGTTGGGAAGAGGACTCCTCGTGTCCCTGTTACATATTCCTTTGATAAATACAGTGAGGAGAAGTATGTTTCGCCAATTCGGCAAGGTTTGAAAGTAAAGGCTGATGCTGTTGATGATGTTGCTGCTCATGAGATAGCATTGGTCTTGACTGAGGCTTCACAAAGAGGCGGTTCTCCCCAAGTGTCTCAAACTCCAAAAAGAAAAACAAAGATGCCCTCACATGCTCAGCATGATGAACAAATGGTATTTCATTTATTTGGTGGCCTCTATTATTTCTTCTGATTGTTATAAAATTTGCTTGTTAATCAATTGTGGTTCAGCATGCTGAATCGGAGATGATGAGTGCCAAGCTTCGTGGTAGTGAAATGGAAGAGGTGGGTTGTGAATTAAGTTTAGGCAGCACAGAAGCTGATGTTGTAGATTATGTAAAAGATGAAAGCTTTTGGAAGGGGAAGAGATACTATGGAAGGAGGCCACCAGCAGAAGATTTAGACGATAATTTGGATGATGTGAGAGAAGCTTGCAGTGGGACAGAGGAAGGGCAGAAACTGGATGCTGTCAAAGAATTATTTGAAATGGAGGTTGCAGATACAAAACTTGTGAGGTCCTCCAAGGGTTCAAGAAAAAGAAGTAAGAAGGTTCTGTTTGGAGAAGGTATGGCAGTGATTTCATCTAAACCAAGTTCCCCTGTCCTCTATCTGTTCTTCTCTCACTCTTTCATGTCTAGGAATCCTTTAATTTGCTTGAAAGTGGCCTTTCTGGCAGTTTTCAGTCTTTCCTTTCTTTGGAATATCTCATGGCTGTGCAAATTAGCTGTTTATTCATTAGTTTCCATTAACATCAGTTGCATGACTTTTTGTAGTCTTATGCTATTATTATTTGGAAGATTTTAATCTGCAATAACATATTCTCGTCATTGTTTGTAGTCACATTTTTTCTGAAGTATAGTTTTTAATATTTCTATTGGAAATGCATCTAAGCACTCCTTTTGGCTGTAATATGATATGGATTCAAGCCAGAGATGGTACCAAAGAAAGATGGAACTTGCTAAATTTATCATTTTGTGTTCTCTCTTATTGAAAGCATTATCGTGTCTTAAGCTGATAATGAATCTCAAGGCATCCAGTCTCAAATCTTGCATGCTTTAAGAACCTTTTGATCATCTGCTTAAGTATAATTCTATTTCAATCATGGAATTTTCTGGTTTACTTTAGCAGATATCTGTAGAAGATTGTGATTGCTTCTAACTATAACTGTCTTTGGCCAACCAAGTTTTGCATCAATTACTACTGGAAAAAAGAAGAAGTGATTGTTGCATCCATCCACTGCAGAAAAATAGGGGAAAGAAAAAATCTCAGGCTTTAATTGCTTTTCTATAGAAGTTAATGAGATGTTCTGCACTTCCATTTCATTTTTCCTTGTTACTTGTATAATACCCCACTCTAATTGGATATGATACTGACTTAATGGGGCCATTACTATTTTTCTGCGGATTATAGCAAAAGTTTCATCAATTTTTTAAGCTGAGTTGTTATGCTTGGCATGTGATTTCCATCCTGTACTGGGGCAGACTTAATGTTTAACTGGGAATGCAAAACTGAATCATGGCCATTAAATTTAATTCCTATAAAACTTGTCATTTCAGTCTTTTGCATATAATAAATAACTTCTTAATGAGGATTGGAACACCTAAATTTCTGAGTGGTATCATATGTTCAGAATAATAGGAAACCCTGAAGGAAATATAAATATTAAACAGTGGAAATCCTTGAAAAGAGTTATATGAAAGAAATTTAGGGGGGGGGGGGGGTGGGGTTGGTCACTTGTCTCTATTCTAGGCCATTGCTTAAATATTTTTTTTTTCTTTTTCTACTTTGATTGACCTTCAATGTTGAATTACCACTCTCTCTGTTGAATCTTGTTATATCTGACATCATTTTTCTTGTTTTTTCTATGTGTAGTTGAAGATGCTGACTTCGATGCCTTAGAAGCACTGGCTGATTTGTCCTTGAGGTTGCCAGAAACACCTGTTGACACTGGTAGGATACAATTATGTTTTGCATATACTATTTTAGTGTTTTCACGTGAAGCCTGACTGTGAAACAGTTGCCCCCTCTTCTTCCTGGGCCGCTCCTTTTATTTTCTATTTTTTTTTAAGGTGTATATTCTTCATTACACATTAAACTTGGATGCATTTTGAAGTTAGTTTGATGTTGCTACGTGAAATTATTACGTACTGACGTGTTGAAGGATAGCTAATGCTATTTTGTTGAAGTTATTGTGAACAAGGACAAGGAATTTAATTGGATGATCTTATCCCTGTTGTTGAGTTACAACTTTAATAGCCCAGAATGATATTAGTTGTCAGATTGCTGTGAAAATTTATGGGTGATGTTTTCGTATAATCTCAAAACAATAGTCGCAACACTTTCACAAACAACATTGATTTATCATCTAATGTCGGGATAAATTACTGGCTTACTCTTGCATTAGATACCCAATGTGGACCTATAATAAAGCCAGTATTTCCACTGATATATAAGCTTGTATGCTGACACAGCATCTAATGGCACAATCAGAAATTAAACATGTTTGCCATTGATTTCTACGTTTTTATTCAAATGTACAAATGTCTTTTAGGGGTACTTTTTTTATGATTTATGATGTTTTATTCATTAGAAACAAATGAACAATCTTCAGACAACTTTTTGGTAATTTTAACAATGCTATTTCGCTTAGATATTTAATTTTCTATGGATTTCCTTTTTCCTTTCTTCCTTGCTGGAATTAGTAAATGCAAGGCTGGCAACCATATGAACATGGTTTTCATGATCATGGATTAAATCTTTAACTCATTAGAAGTCAACCATTCAAACTTGCCAATTTCTTCTCTCGCATTCATGTGGGATCCTCTTGTAGTAACTCATTTGGCTCCTCATGAATGTGAGAGGGGGAGTGTTATACCACATGTAATGAATAATCTCCTTGATGGTATTAACAAAAACAAATATTCTTACAATTCATAAGCTCTTTGAAATCTTTCTTTATTTTCCTTGTTGAGTGTACAGGATTACATTCTATGTTGTATTTCTGTTGTGGAATTTTTAATCTAATTTTTTTTTGTGTCCTTCAGGATCTTCTGTGTATGTTGAGGAAGAAAAGACCGGAATTGTTGCCAAGTCTAAACTGAAAGGGAATCCTTCTTCTCCTGGTGTAAAACCTATCTCCTTCAAGACAACCAAACAGGGAAAGGTTTTCACTCATAATGCTTCTTCTATTCCAGATGAAAAAGATGCAGCCCATCAGTTTGGTCCTGTGATGCGGAAAAGGAGACAAAAACACTTGCCATCTAAAGTAAGGATTTATGTAACCATAGCTGATGCCATTTTTCTTGTTTTTCTTTACTGGCTAGATTCTCATACTTTATGAGTTTATTCTGACCAGTCTGCAAGCTTCTTATTGCAGATTTCAGAAAATGAAGAGCACGCTGATTCTTATCTAGGTGAATCTCAAAAGGTTGAGGTGTGTAGTTCTTTTCCATCTTAATCAGCAAATCTTTCAGTTATTTCAAAGCTTCATTCTACAGATTACAATCTTTTGGAAATAACATTATGCATTTGGCACCTGGTTTAGTGTCTAACATATTGTTCTTGCCACAAAATTCAGCCTATATGTAGAGGATGTGTATTTTGCAATTTATGAATCTGTAACCTGCACTCAGTTCTGAACTTCTATCTTGACATGTATTATTACAATTGTACTATAATTATTTGGATTATTCTCATTGACAATATTGTTATAACTGTTACTGCTGCCACTTTGTTATTTATAGTCCTATTGTTTCAGTAAGTGGAGGCACAGCATGTGTGTCTCAACTTAGGGACCTTTACTCTATTAGGTCCTACTGAAACTATTTGTGGAACAAGGAGAGGACTGAGAATTGCATTTTACGCACTTATCTTCTTACTTGCTAACCTACTTTTATGTGGTGTAAGAAGTCCATTGGATTAGATAATCATCAGCTTTTCGAAAATTCTTCTGATAGTGGTTGTTGATGATTAATTTTCTGCTCCTTACCTGGGCTCTAATTTTTTGTAATGGGTAGTTGGAAAAGTGGATACTGGTTCTTGGTTGTTTATAAGCTCCCTATAGTTATTGTTATATTCATGCTGTATCTCAAAGCAATCATATGTTTATAATGCATCTTGTAGTATCTTTTTGGAAACTTTTAAGTTGTTAGGGCAGCACTTTTCTTTTTCTTTCTTTTTCATGTATTTGGATTACAAATATCATTCATCTCTAGTTGTGTCATCCACTTTTATATTAGTTGCATTTTTTTATCTTTTATCTGCCTAAGTTCCTTATGAAAGTTCACTCTTGATGTGAACTTTCATTTTTAGACCCTATTTGGTGGTGTTACTCTTATATGTCTGTGCTTGATTATAGGTTACAACAGATGATAACAACTTTATGAGTAAGGGAAAACGCTCTCAGTATGCTGCACACTCAAAACAAGGGAAATTGATGAAACCTGCAGAACGTACTTCTTCAAGTAATAATCATGGAAGAGAATTGAGTAATTCTGCTCCAACGACCATACAGGTTTTATCTGCCAGCCAATTCAACTTGCCTACTAAAGTGAGGAGTAGCCGTAAACTAAACACTCCAAAGATGTTGGTTGAGAGAGATTCCAAATCTTCAGAGAATATTGTAAATAGCCAATCTAATACTCTCATTCCTTCATTCCAGGATAGAGTACTTGGTCTCAAGGTTAGATATGTGCCAATTTCTTACATTTCCATGAAATTTTCCTGAACCTGTGGTTATCTTTGTCATAAATATATTCAATAATTGCAGGGAAAGCTTTCTAATTGCCTTTCCCGGTATCTAGTGCGGAGATGGTGTGTTTTTGAGTGGTTCTATAGTGCAATAGATTATCCATGGTTTTCTAAAAGGGAGTTTGTTGAATACCTGGAGCATGTTCGATTGGGTCATATCCCAAGACTAACTCGTGTTGAATGGGGTGTCATTCGGAGGTCTGTGGCTTCCAATTTTTTCTCTGTGCTTGCATTCGATACTTTTCTTTGGCATATCCTTGAAGTCTTAGCTAGAGAATTTGATTTGCTCCATCTCATCAATGCAGTTCCCTTGGTAAACCACGAAGATTTTCAGAGCAATTTTTGAAGGAAGAGAAAGAGAAGCTTAACCATTATCGGGAATCTGTTAGAGAACACTATGCTGAACTTCGTACTGGTACTAGGGAAGGACTACCAACTGATTTAGCTCGACCTCTATCAGTCGGTCAACGCATTATTGCGCTTCATCCAAGGACAAGTGAGATTCATGATGGAAGTATATTAACTGTTGATCATAGTCGGTGTCATGTTCAGTTTGACCGACCTGAACTAGGGGTTGAATTTGTCATGGTAAGTCATTTGTCTTTATTGAATTGTTTTATGAAATTAAGACATTTCATTTGATGATTGACTTTCTACGTGCTTGGACTTTATAGTTTGTTGAATTTACACCTGGTGATCTAAATTATGGTTGAGTTTGTCTTGCAGTTATGGTGAATATGATTTAAATATAAGTAACTAACCGTGATAGTATGCAGTTATGGTGAATATGATCTAAATACATATAACTAATCATGATAGTATGCAAACTAAGGATGTTGAATCTATTTTACCAAAGTTAAAAGCTCTTCTTTCTTTCTTACAATTCATAAACTAAAGAAACTAATTGAAAAATACATAAAAATTAGGCAAGCCAAACGAACACTAAAAACTGTTTTCTTCCACTGTATCTTAGTTTGCAAGGAGTGAACTCACCATCACCAGTGAACAGCACAGACTGCATATAAGTTTTAAACACTTCTACCCGACAGCCTATTATACTTGAAACATCACCTTCACATGACAGTGACTTGGATACCTGAATATGAAGGTGGTTATGTGTATTCTGGATGCATAAAATTGTTCCAGTAAGTAGGTGTTTCTCCTAGAGAATGTTAGACCAACAAATGTAGCAACTTTCCTTTCTGCTTCTGTCTCAAACAAAAAATATTTGACTTTAGAACATGCTGCAAATATCTTGTATCCCTTATCTTCACTTTTTTCTTAGAGCTAATAGTCCAGTTTATCTTATTTAAGCTCTTCAATCAGCATATGTATCCTGTTTTTCTTTCATGATGGTTTTTTGCTCTTCGTTTCAAGCACCTTGATGTGATGCCTTTTTTACTGCAGGATGTTGATTGCATGCCTTTGAATCCATTGGAAAATATGCCTGCATCTATGATAGGGCACAATATTGCATTGAATAGATACATGAAGAACTTAAATGAGCTCAAAATCAGTGGGCAACCAGCAGAGAAGAAGATGGAAGGATTCAAATTTTCTCCATGTGAGAACCTGGAGGATAACAGTGCTCTTCCACATACTTCCCTGTCGACTTATCACTGTAGTGTTTTATTACAGCAGCCAATGGTGAGAAGTCCTTGGACTTTAAGTTCAACCATGTGCTTATCACATTTTGTCAATTTTGAAGTCTTCTGAAATGTTAAATGTGCTAAGCAATTAATTTTTTTTTCCTGCTGAAAAATGGAGAGGATCTTTTTGCATTTAAACTGCAGTGTGGTTTTTCGTTGGCTCTATAATTCATGAAGGGTGCAATTCTTTACTGAGACTAGCCTCCTCTCGCTTTTCTCTGTCAAATTCCTGAGTACTTGCCTAAGAGTAATTGGTGTGGGGTTATGTTGATAATTCTATTCACTCATTAATAATTCTATTCACTCATTAACTTATGCTTTGGGGTTTAAATGTTTAACTAAGCCTCTCAGATGGATGCTCTAACGGTATTTGTGTCAGATGCCAAAACACATTTACAATCTAATAGCACTTTGTAGGGAGATTTTATGTTTCAAGTATATTAATGACCCTAGTTCTCAAAGTACAAATTTTTACCATCTTACTCAATCTTCTTTTGGTAATGAATGAACTAAATAGTCACCATTGAATTTTTAATTGGACCAGACTTTATTGAAGTTTTGCTATATCAACTTGTGAACAACTCCACAGCGTTACAGTTGCATTCATGTTGCCAAGCATTTCATGTAAGTGTTCTATCATTAGTCATTGATCTAAGAAGAAATTGCCTTTACCAGGGAGGTTTGGGAGGTTCTAATTCACAAGTCAACAATGGAGGTGAAACTGTTAATACCCAGCAAGCAACAAATGCCCAGCGTTTGTTTTGTGCACAGATCCAAGCTAAGGAAGCCGATATCCATGCTCTTTCTGAATTAACTCGAGCTCTTGACAAAAAGGTTATATTTGTTATGGCTAGTTATGCTTAAACTTTGGATGTTTCCACTTTGATATGTTTCACATGTTTTCTCAAGCAAGGAGGCGTCACCTGTGATGATCTCTTATATTTATGTGCTCTCAGCTTCATATTTAGTGTTATGTACCATTATTTGTATAATAACTTCATTGTTTATTTACTTTGAGTACTATTTAAATTAGCTTTGCATCACTTAATGCTTAATGTAGAAATTTTATTAATTATGTTTCACATGGTATTTGCTTTTGTTAATTAACTGGAAACCTTTTGGATGATTCTGGTGACACTGGTGTTTGAAGAAGAAGATGATGGATATTTAAATGTGCAGGAGGCTGTGGTGTCTGAGTTGAAGCACATGAATGATGAGGTGTTGGAAAGCCAAAAACGTGGAGAAAACTCTCTCAAGGATTCAGAAGCTTTTAAGAAGCACTATGCTGCAGTACTTCTACAGTTAAATGAAGTCAATGAGCAGGTATGAGCAATCCATGGACAATTTTCAGATTCAATTACTTCCCTTTATCATGCACCTGCACCAATTTCTGATTTGATTACTTCTTCATAAAGGTTTCTTCTGCTCTGTTTTTCTTGAGGCAACGTAACACATATCAAGGGAATATCCCACATGTGCTGTCAAAGTCCATACCCAATATAGACGAGCCAGCTTGCCATGGCAGCTCCTTTGATTCTTCTGCAGATGATACTCAGGAATCTGGATCTCATGTGGTGGAAATTGTCGAAAGTTCAAGAACAAAAGCCCAGACAATGGTTGATGCAGCTATGCAGGTATAAGAAACAATTCTTCTGCAACTGTCAGCAAATTTTGCTATTTTATAGACCAATATTAATCTTATACCATTTGAACTTCTCTGTGTAAGTGGACCATATTGTCAGAACTCTATCCTCTCCGTTGTTATGAAGAAAAATTAGGGCTATTAGCACAACCTTTGATGGTGAGCGCATTGTGGTAAAATGTTTATACTGCCTTTTTCTGACCGTAACTATTTCAGGCAATGTCATCCTTAAAGAATGAAGGAAGCAGCATTGAGAATATTGAGGATGCTATAGATTTTGTAAATAATAAACTTTTAGCAGATGATTCAAGTGTGCCAGCCATCAGATCTCCTGTCCCTGCAAGTTCAGTTCAAGACAGTCTGGCTTCTCAGGATCAATTAAGTTCCTGTGTAGCAAATCCAGGGGCAATCAACCATGCACCTGATGCAAAGTGGAACAATTTGTCCAACGAAAATGAAGTACAAATCCCTTCAGAACTTATTTCACACTGTGTAGCTACTTTACTAATGATTCAGGTAAGCACTAAGACATGCAATATACTTTGCTTTTTCCGTTCAAAATATTTTGTCATTTCCATTGATTGTTGTGAACAATCCCTAATTGTCTTGAGCAAACAAATTGCAGAAATGTACAGAACGACAATTTCCACCGAGTCATGTTGCCCAGGTACTGGATTCTGCCGTTATAAGTTTGAAGCCGTGTTGTTCCGTTAACCTTCCCATTTATGCAGAGATACAGAAATTCATGGGGATAATTAAGAATCAGATATTAGCACTGATACCTACGTAGAGCTCAAAATAATCTTCTTTTTTACTTGTAGAATGTACAATATATCTGTGTAAAATCTGTGCCTGAATGGGATTAGCCAGAAATTAAACTCCCTAGGTTTCCAAACAGAAATCGAATTCAGTGCCTCAAAACTCAGTGATTCTTTGTGCACTAGGAGCTCAATGCACGGAACTGCTACTATCATCTCTTATACTTAGTTTGGTAATGGTGTTGGTTTTGCTGCGACTGTAGCTATTATTTTTATTGTTGTTGTGGTCGTAGCCGGTAGCCGGTAGCCGGTGCTTTGATGTGTATTTGGTAAAAATTAATATTACAAGTATTGTAAAACTAAAATGATGAAATTAGATTTTAATCAAAATTAATGAAATGTTATAGAACAGAAATTAACATGTTTTTGTTATTTTCAAGCATGTTTTTTTATTAAGTTTACGAAAAAAAAGGCACGTGCATTATTTTTTCTACCCTAAAATTTTATCTATTTAGTCTTGGAATGTGTATTAAGATTTAAAAAAAAAAATCAATAATCCACGAAGAAATAATATTTGTACTTCCATTCTTTTAAAACAAGGCACATAACGCCACAAATGAAATAATAGATGAATAAACAATTTGAAATGTTATTTATTTATTTATTTAAGTAATTGTTTCAAGGACAATCTTGAAATTGTATCAATATACTCTTTGGTATCGTGCTATGAGTAAAAGCACTCCTTCCACTGTATTCCACCGTATTGCGGTTATTGCTTTATGCTTCCCCATGCCACAATCCGAAGTTATTAAATCTGAACTGTTCATTAATTTGTACAGGGCTTAGATTACTTGTTGATGGTTTCATATGAGTTGATTAGGTAAATTTAAAATGAAAGATTTATTTTTCAAAAAAAATTATTTAAGATTTTTTTAAAAATTAAATTAAATTATATTGGATTTTGACCTAGTCGTGATTGTTATTTATCAGGTTAATTAAATTTTATACGTGTTTTTTTTTTTTATTCTGTTCAATGTAAGACCACCCAACATAGTGAGTTAATAAATCACCATGTTGAGGTTTAATAACATTACCATAATCAAAACTCAAGAGCCCCCGACAATGTAATTCCAACTGGGCAATTAAACAACAAAAGTTAAAAAGGGAGTGATATTTATGTTTGTATCTACCATATCCATGAACTCTAACCTTCTATTTATTTTTACGTTTTAAAAATATTTTTTTAAAAAATTAAATTTTATTTTATTTTTTTTACTTCAAATTAATATTTTTTGGTATTTTAAAATTATTTTGATGTGCTGGTGTCAAAAATAATTTTTTTAAAATAAAAAAATATTTTTTTGATGTATTTTCGAGTAAAAAACACTTTGAAAAACAACAACCACTCTCAAACACCCCTTAAAAGCTACCATTATATTTCTTTGCAATGCTATCAATCCTATGTTATATTATTGGCATTTTACTTTATAAGAGTAGATTGGGCTAGAGGATGCTCTATGTAATAACCATAGTAATTAACCAACAACCACAAAAATAAAATAAAATTGAATAAAATAAAATTGGGGGTGAGTATCGTGCTCTGACAATATCTCGAGCATAATTTCAAAACTCATCTATCTTGTTTTCATTAGCCGGTCACATTAATGAAAAAAATAAGGATTTATTAGTTATAACTATCTTATAAAAAGAAAAACTATTGGGAATTTAATTAGTTTAAGAGATATAAATGTGATTTGTCTTCAAGAATCTTGAACATGAACAATTGTTTAGTGATTTATTTCTTCTATTTAAGATCAAAATAGTGTTATACACAAAACTAACCAAAGAAGAGATGAAATCTTAGAATGCAAAAAGAGTCTATATGCTACAAGATTCTAAAAATAAAGAATAGATCAACATGAGTAATTAGAAGGTAAAAAAGAGTCTATATGATACATGATTCTTAAAATAAGGAATGACATAGATTGGAATAGAAGTTTAGTGATAGTTACCTTCAAATTCCTTATTTAAAGGAGCATACAAATCAAGAACTACAACAATTGCTCTGTAATTCAACTAAGTTCACAAGGTCTTCAAAACCTATCCATAGGCTTGTAATCGTAAGCTTATAACTTATAAGTAATAGCTTTCATACATAAGAAAATCCAAAAAGAACTAAAAAAATATATTCTATTAAGAATCGTCATCGTATGGTTGTGCTCAGGAACAACTCTATGATTGTAAGTTCTATTTTCAATAAACTTATTTGTTCTTGAATTTTACTTATCTTTAATATTTCTATTGAGTGATTAAGATGTAATACTCAATTTTAAAACTTAAAGTTCTTTTAATTGAGGTAGACATACAAAAACCTGAAACAATTGGTGACCATAATTGGAGTGTTATATTTGTTTCTTTGCAATTATGGAACCAAAAATATCAAAATTACTAGAAAAATTAGAAGAAAAGGAAGAGTTGGTAGATGTCTTTATTGGAGAAGGAAATAAAAAATCAATTCTTCAAGGAATATGGGTAAAAAAGGAAGAAGAAAAATAAAGATTAATGAGTGCAAAAGAGAGATATATAATCTTTGAACTTAGGTTAGAAGAAACTAATAAATTACATGAAGAAAAGTATAAGTTAATTTATGAAGAGATTGAAGAAAAACATAAGCTTAAAGTGAAATGATTGATGACCATTATAATGAGATTATGATAATGAATGAGAGATCATCTTATGATATTTTAGAGTCAAATATCAAAGAAAAACAAAATGTTGAGAAAAGTTTATAGCATAAAGTAGGAAAATTACAAAAATTAGGAAAAGAATCCTAAAAGATTTAGTCAAAGTTGTAGAGGATGTCAATTCAAGATTAGATGCCAAAATTAAAAAGGAAAATGATGAAGTAATTTCTTTATTTTAATCATATCATGATGGAAACCATAAATAGAATCTCTAAACAAGTGGCACTGGAAGTAAGAAGTCATTTAGATGAAAAAATAGAAAATGAATCAAACTTTAGGAAAACTAATTTTAAACAAAATGGAAAAGAATCAAGATAGCAACAGAGGAAGATGGAAGTAGTTCAAAGACCAAAATTATTAATTTTGAGGATTCACCGCAAAAGGATATAAGTGAAAAAGTAAATCCCAAATGGCTTAGAAAAAATGAATGGTTTCCAAATTAGAGTTGATCTAGAATATATTGTAGGAGTAATGAAACAATTTATGTACTAAAGATTCAACAAATCTATAGGCCAATAAATAAAAGTCCATATGTAGAATGTATTAATAGAATGTATCCTTACTTTAATAACTTTAAGTTTTCAGACTTCACATTATTTGGTGGTCAAGAAACAATATTTGCAATATAATGTATTGCGAGATTTATTTATCAATGCAAGGAAGTAGTTGATTATGATTTATTAAAGTTAGATTATTTTCAAATTCATTAACTGGAAATCTACTTGCCATCAAATTCAGTTCATAATTGGAATGAAATCCAAAATATATTCCAAGCTTATTTTTCTAGAACAAAACCATAGTTTGTTTGAGCTTGAACTTAACACAATATACTAGAGAAACTATAAAACAATACCTAGACATATTTATGAAAGCTAGGGGGATATGTTGGGCTAAAATTTTAGTGAATGAATTTAGAATGATTGCCCAATAAGGTTTGAAATTTAGAGCCAAGAAAGAAAATTGAAGGAATGAAATTTAAAGACATATACAAATTAGAAGGTAATACCTTTAAGATATGAAAACTTGTTGACAGGAAACAATGGATATAGATGCAGCTGAATTTGTATTAAGAAAACCTGTAAATTGTGAAGTACTGATAAAAAAATAAATAAATACTAAAGTCTTAAAGTCTTTAAAATCAAAAGAGAAAATACATTATTCTTTTGATATAAATTAAGTCGACGATATTTTTGATTGGTTGCTAGGCAATAAGAGAATTAAATTAAAAGGAAAATATAAAATAATAATTGATGAAAAGTTACGAGGTAAATTTATTGGAAATGACATGAAATAATTAGTCACTCAACTAAAAATCATGTGATATTTAGAAATGTGATTAAAGATTTGATAGAGCAAAACATATTAGATTTCCTGATAAAAGTGAGACAATGAGAGTTGATAAAAATATTTTTCCTTTAATAAATGCATTATTTATAAACATGATTACTATTGCTAATGGTAATAGTGTTGTCTTCTAAGAAGGTTACTTTTACAACCATCACAATAAATGAGTGATTTGATTCATTGGTGGTAAACCAAGTTTTAAAGTTTGTTGTGGCTAACAAATTCTAAGATATAGAAAGGGTTGTGTAGATAACATTTGACTATTAATCATACCATAGATAAGTGTGCTAATTTTAGAAGATTTGTGAGAGGAAGAGTAATGAGAAGAGTTATAAAGCCTAATAATGAGCAAATACAAGATCCATAATTAAAAAATTTAAATGAAATGATAAGGTTTAAACTAATTCAAAGGGAATCAAGAGGGAATCAATAGCCTATAAACAAACTTTGGATAATAATTTTTTGTTTGAAATGCCAAATATCACCAAAACATGTACACTTGAAGCCATTATATCTTCGTGCAAAGGTTGAAAAAGTAGATGTTGGAAGAGTTTTTGTTAATAATAGAGCTGTTATTAATATCTTACCTTTATGCATGTTGAGTGTGATCGAAAAATCAATGAATAACTTAATTTCAACCAAAGTTGCATTAAATGGATTTGCTGGTAAGATCTTGCAAGTGAAAGGAATGGCTACTACTAGCTTAAAGGTTGGTTCACTAATCATAAATACAATATTTTTCATTGCTGATGCAATTCCGAGCTATAATGTTATATTAGAAAAAGATCGGATCCATGCAAATGACTGCATACCATCAAATCTATATAAGATATTGTTACTTTAAAGTGGAAATAAACTTAAAGTTGTGTGTGCATATGACAAACCATTTATTGCTTGTGCAAATAATCTAGAAACACATTTTTATTTTGGTAAGTGGAGCATTATTAGAGTTAAAACTAATGTGGCTCAACCAGAATGTTCTGTTAAGGTTGAGGAAACTAAAGATGAGATTTGTGATATCCTAACAAGGTCTTTGTTGATCGAAGATCCTAGAAGGAAGAGGAAATCTTTTTTAATGAATAAGAAAAATATAATTTAAAAAGGTAGCGGTCTAAATTACTATTTCAATGTTATTAACTAGATAGTTTGGACTTTAAAAAAAAAAAGATTCAAAGTTCACAGAAGAAATATTGGATTCAAGTTAATGACTAGAGACAAAAAATAAAAATAAAATTGAGTGTGATCTAAGATCAAATTCATGTCAAGATACAAAATAAATAAATAAATAAATTATCATAGTAAAAAATAATAGCCCATAAGTTTTGAATTTATTAGAGATATTAGTTGAATTATTATATAAGGTTTTGTAAAATAAAATTTTTAGGAATATAAATTTATAAAATAAACTTATATTTTACAATAAATTTAACTTATAAAAAATTAACTTGTTTCATAGTTTTCATTTATTTATTTCTCGTCAAATTGATATTGATACTCAATGCGTTTGTTTGCGAGTTGATATTTAAGGGGTAAAGATCTTATTCTAATAGTGTTAATGTATTGTGATAAATTTTTATTATATCAGACTTTTATTTTGGAATTTGTTGTGAGTTGTGCGACTATGATAGGCATGCGCGCCAGTTGCCGAACTTGACTGGGATTTGGAACAATTGAAGTACAACCTCCGAGTTCCAAATCCAG
>Ga0325402_1001299_pt1 | contig 20135 bp, 11 predicted proteins | sample PopdelMetagenome_22_FD_207212 | JGI IMG/M metagenome (GOLD analysis project Ga0325402, IMG submission 207212) | Populus deltoides microbial communities from Bellville, Georgia, United States - Xylem-PdKOR-R3 | ecosystem: Host-associated > Plants > Phyllosphere > Stem > Wood/Secondary xylem...
CCCGGGAAAATCATGGTTTGTTTTGCAGGATCCGATTCCAAGACTTTGGTATGATGCTGTGATACCTTGCCTGATGAGACCCAATTTACATGTGTATTCCTAAAAAATATCTGTGAATGTTTTAATGCTGTACACCATTTTTGTGTTTTATCTTTTTTATTAATGCAAGTGGTGCATCTTTTTGTCAAGAGTTGAGCTATTATCGAAGGGACATAGCTTTTTTCTAGAGCACATTAAAATGTGCCGAAGCTGTATTTGTGCTCATGGAGTGGTTGCTGGTGAAATATGCTTTAGACTATCTGCTTGCCTTTCAAATGGTTTTAGATGCTGATTGCTTTTGGTTGGCTTTTTCTTCAGCTTACTATCATAACTGATGTTTAAGTTGAGTAATGATTCATGCCAGTTAGATGTCCTTTCCAGTGGAGAAATTAATACAAAAATCAGTTTGCTCATTTCCTAATATTTTAAGTGAATCGATATACTGTAAAACATGTTAGGAGAAGATTTAAAAGAATCCGCATGTCATGCCATGCATGAATGAAAGCATTTGTTGTACATCTCTTGTCTGACAAGTGCCAATAATACAGTAACTGGCTTTAGTGTTCTTGTTTATTGTGTTGCACGTTTATTACCAGATATGGTACAATTTGAGATGGTTATTTTGAATTTAGTACAATCTGTGTTATTTCAGCTCATCAGAACAAGTTTTGGCCTTGGAGTACTTCAAACCGGCTTCATTGTCTACCTCCTCACAAGATAATACTCCACGGAAGAAAAAAAGAAAGTTGGTATCCTTTTTTGTCTTGTGTTTTGTTTGCACTGTAGCATATTAATGCTAATGTTTAACTTCTTGCTTTGGACTGCTAAATAATTTGTTATTGTTCTCAAAGCATGTGGAAACATGCTGATGTATATTAATTGTCATCTTGTTCTGATTTGATTTACTCTCTGTACCTTGCTCTGCTTGAGCGACTCTTTCCCTTTTGTATAGGCCTCATATCTTTGTGATTTCAGGTCATCAAAAACAGATTTGAACAAAAGTGCTCCAGCGCGTGTGTCCTCGAGAATTCAATCCAAGATTACACCAAAGTCGGTATCCTATTTTATCTTGTTGGTGTCTTACTTGTTATAGTAGCATGTTCCAGCTTAGTGTTTAATTTTCCTCTTTGGGCTAGTTCATTATCTTTATGTTTATGTCTAAAAGCCACCTGGCCTCCAACATCTTAGGTTGTACTCTTCAGTGGTGTTTCAGTTTATGTTCTAGTTGGCAGTATGGCATGTGCCTTTTGGTAGATGCTTACACATGTTTAATCTGCATTAATTCAGACCAGAGGAACAAGATTCCATCACAAAACCTTCCAAAAGTGCTTCAGTATATCTCTCTTCACGAAAAAGGAAGTATAAGAAGATTTCACCAAGGTTGGTTTGTTTTTTTATCCCATAGATATACTGTTTGGTTTAGTCATGCTTTCACCTTTTCCTTTTCTCTGGCTGGTAAAGATTTTTGGTTATTAAATTGCATGAAACATAGAAGCATAGTTGTGATATGATATAGTCTTCGTTAGAAAATATGCCTACCTATCTCCTTTTTGTCCTTTTTCAGGATATCAAAGTCAGTTTTAATGTCCAAGTGCTTCAAAAATACATCAGTTGGCATCTCTTCACAAAATCAGTGGAAAATAACAACAAAGTTGGTTTCTTCTTTATTTCCGCACTTCGTTTTCTTTCATTTCATTCTCTTACTTTCCTTTTTTTTCCTTGGCTTGAATGTTTCTTTTCATAGCAGTGTTCTGTATTGAATTATGCCTTCTGTTATTGTTTGTAATCTTGTCTTTTGGTATCTTATTTTCTCAAGAGACCAGCGGTTGCATAGATTGGTTTTTGAAGAAGGTGGATTGCCTGATGGAACTGAACTAGCATATTATGCTCGTGGGCAGGTGATTAATATCACATATTCTTATTCTTTTACTTTCTTGCTGCTTATAGTAAATAAAATAAATTCTTCTTCTCAGAAATTGCTTGGCGGGTATAAAAGGGGCTTTGGAATACTTTGCCGTTGCTGCAATTGTGAGGTACTTCTTATTGGCTAAACTTTATCACTCCTTTATCATCTATCAGGCATGTCATCAAGGACCCACGGTTTATGACTAATGTGCAGGTCAGCCCCTCAATGTTCGAAGCTCATGCAGGTTGGGCTACTCGCAAAAAACCGTAAGTCTGATTTTTTATCAGATGGGAAATGCCTTTATATTTTGAGTCTTTCTTTTGTTACACACAAATTTTGATGGTTTCATGTTTCCCCCCACAGCTATGCATATATTTACACATCAAATGGTGTGTCACTCCATGAATTGGCAATTTCTCTCTCAAAAAGTCGGAAGTATTCTTCCCGGGACAATGATGACCTATGCATCATTTGTGCAGATGGTGGGAATCTTTTGCTTTGTGATGGATGCCCAAGGGCCTTCCATAAAGGTGAATGTAAATTCTAAATGTTACAAGGAAAGTAAACTCTTAGTTTACTTATCAACTTATTAAATTATTAACTACGAAAAACTTAATAAGCTGCTTCTGTCCACAGCCCCCTCCTCTCTGTGGTTTGGTTGCAGTTTAGATCTGCAACACATTTCTTTTGACCATGTCTATTGATGCCTTGCTAAAAGTGCTTTATGAATAAACTTTTAGTTGTATAAATATTGTAATTAGATCATTGTTTAGGATTTTTTTATGTTATCTGAAGATTAACTTTTTAATATTTAGTAGTTATTATTAATTAAGAGTATTAGTTCATTTCCTATTTTTGTTAAGACTCTTTCTGCCTTTTCATTTCCTATATAAAGCACAGTTGTGCATTCCTATTTTGGAGGTCGTTTTATGATGAATAAAAATTGAGAATTCAAGTTCCATTTTGAGAGGGATTTCCTCTTGTTTCTCTGTTCTTGTGGATTCAATGAACACCCCTTGTGAATTCAAGGACTTGCTAGTGGTTTCTAGAGAGCTTGCTGGTGGACTCTAGGTTGTTTACTTTTCTACCTTTCCTTTATCCTTTACTACATCAATTGGTATTAGAGCCCAACCTTAGTCCAAACCCTAAACACAAAAAAAAAAAAAAAGTGAAAAGGTTTGTTGTTGCTTCGGTTGCCGGTTCTATTTGCTGGCATTTTCTTGCAGTAATTATTTTGTATTGCTTCTGTTTTGCCCTTAGCTTTGAGCAAAATTAGTGTGCAAAAGCAAAAGTGGCAGACTGGTAAAAAAGAAAAGGGGGAAGGTGAAAAAACAAGGCGATAAAAAAAGAGAAGAAAAAATGAATATTGATGAATGATATTTTTGAGAATTTGCTATTCTGCAAAATTGTTTGTTCTTGTGGACCTCAAGAACCCTAATTTCTTTCTCGATTCAAAGAAGCCCCTTGTGGATTCAAGGGCTGACTAATTGGTTCTAGGTATTTTTCGCTCTCTTTGTAACTCCAATATGAGAAATTTTAGCTTTCTTGACCTATGAAATGCTTGGTTGTACTAGCTTAATAAGTAGGCACAAAAATTAACAATGTTCTGGGCCCCGAATTTCTTGAAAACAACACTCCATTTTAGGTCCTGGAAAGTGATGTTTACTATTCAATTGCTTGCGTCCATTGTTATTAACCCAGTGATCTTCTTTGATGAGTCACTGTCTTGGGCAGTTGAGAACTTGAGATGACATAATTTTTCTTGTTTAGGGTACTTGCACCAAGCCTTGAAGCATTTTCAACAGTACAACTTCCATGTATCAATGTTTTTTTTAATACCATGACTGGGGGTGAACATATTTGTTTTCCAGCAAGTAGTTGTTCTTTTTGTTGTGAACTCAGTTAAAAAGAAAGAGATATTCCATAGCTTCTATGGTGTTGTATTGAGAACTTAGCAGTTCTGATTGGTGTGCCTAGTTTCATTACATTATATATTGTTCTTTATACGTTAAGTGTGTGCAATCGCCTATCAGTACTCTGCATGCATGTGTTTATGCTTTGTGAAATTGACATTATTGATTTAAGTTGCCTCTAGATGATTTCCAGACTACTGATCTGCCCAAATCCATTTTGATGCTCAGTTTTATTACCTTTGTAGGATGTGCTTCTATACCAACTGTTCCTAGTGGTGATTGGTATTGCCAGTATTGCCAGAATACATTTGAAAGGGAAAAGTTAGTTGAGCATAATGCGAATGCTTCTGCCGCTGGAAGGGATTCAGGAATCGATTCTATAGAACAGATAACCAAGAGATGCTTTCGTATTGTCAAAAATATAGAAGCTGAACTTACTGGATGTGCATTATGCAGGTCATAGTTACACTGATAAACTGAAATTATTGAAGTTTATGGACTTAGTCTTATGACCTGTTTCATACAGTTTGTAATGAATAGTTGTAGCTATACATGTTTATTAGTCTTTCAACTCCTTCGGCCTTATTCATTGCTTGATATATCTTTAGTTTTTGTTTTATGCAGAGGTTATGATTTTATGAGATCTGGTTTTGGTCCACGCACAATTATACTTTGTGATCAGGTAATTTTCTAAGTTGATCATGTCTTATATGTTGTTGCATTTGTGATTGAGTGATTTAAACAGGGAAGTTCTTATGTGATAATGGTGCTTGCATACATGCAATTAACTTGATGTTTGCATTTTGATTAGTAGCTTTCCTATTTTTCATGTCATCTTATTTCTCTGTTTCCTCCATGCGTACATGGAGTTACATTTCTTAATTCATTGTTGCTTGAATTTGCCTAAAGGACTGGTACACTTATGATTTATTTCTGATCTGTGCCAGTGTGAGAAAGAATTTCATGTTGGTTGTTTAAGGAGTCATAAGATGACAAATCTGAAGGTGAGTTCTTACATGATCTTATTTTCCTTTTAAGATAGATTTCATTTCCATCAAATCATTGTCACGTGTGGAAAACAGTGTACTAAATTTGTGGATAAACATTTTGATGCTACTTATTTGACAGGAATTGCCAAAAGGCAACTGGTTTTGTTGTATGGATTGCAGTAGGATCCATTCTACTTTGCAGAAGTTGCTCATTCGTGGGGCTGAGAAACTCCCAGACTCTCTTTTGAATGATATAAAGAAGAAGCATGAGGAAAGAGGTTTAAACATCAGTAACAATATTGATGTGAGATGGACGCTTCTTAGTGGAAAAATTGCTTCTCCTGAAAATAAGCTTTTACTCTCACGGGCTCTTTCTATTTTTCAAGTAAGTACTGCCCATGCATTATGGAATATTTCTTTGGCCATTGATAGGTACTGCCCATGCATTATGTAATATTTCTTTGGCCATCGATGCTTGAATATAGTAGTCAATGGTGCTGCTGCTCTAAATTAATAGCTGTCGGCAGGATTCCAGATTATTGTTATTGGGTTTTAACAATCTGAGGACTTCTTCAAATCTAATAAATCAATATCTTTTGTTTCTGTTATAGTTTCAAAATAAATAAAGAAGAGTGCTGGAATATCAATATGGAATTTCTTTTGCTTGTTCCTTTCTATAAATAAAGAAGAGTGCTGAAATATTTTGCTTGCTATGCAAAAAGTGCAAGTTATGTGTGCGGTGTAAGGTGCTTTTCGCCTCAATGCTCGCCAAAGCTGTTTATTAAGGGAAAAAATTTTGCTTTTTGGAATGATGCTCTATGCACCAAGTTTTGATGCTTCTAAAAAAATGGGAGGCTTTTCTCTACCATAAGGTTATATGAGTATCAATCACCCCTTGCAGTTAAGACTTCTTCATTAAAACAGTTTTTTAAAGAATTCCCACGCGTTGGCGTGCCATTATTGGTTCACTAAGAAGGAAAATAAAGCAGGTAATAGTATCATCTTAGAACATTATCATATTAGAACATAGCCTCAGTTGATCTTCAGTGGTCAACATGCATATTATCATTTGTTTGATTTTTTGCCGGATGTATCTCCACCTATATTATCTATTTTTTATAATCATCATTCTGATCATTTTTAAGTTAGGAAAGAGAATTCAAGTCATCCTGTCGGAAAATTGTGGAGCTTTTGAAAATACAGTGCAGAAACTTGTTGTCAATTCTCTTACTGACTGCTGCGACACAACTTAGTTGATAAACAATGCATGCTTTTGACTGCTCATAAGGATGATGCTGTTGTCACTTTTTTAATCTTCACATTTGCATGCTTGCAAGTAATATGTGAGTATGATGAAATTGTTTTGTAAGTCGTCTCTTTTATCAATGAAGTCATGCAGCATTATTGATTTCTACCCATCTCTAGACAATGTGAAATTAACTTTTGATGATTTACTTCACAATCTTTACTTGTCTATATCAAAATGCAGTACTGAATTGTGATTCCTTTTATGTGTTCTTGTATTTGTGTGATGCTTCATCTGCAAATAAAAGCAACCAAAGATGTGCTGGGCTGAGGTTTCTGTCAATTTTTTTCCAGGAATGTTTTGATCCTATAGTTGATTCAACAATTGGACGTGATCTTATTCCTTTGATGGTTTATGGGTATGCCTTCATATTTTTTCCCCATTGTTACAGCATGACATGTTATTGCCAGTTTCTGCGGTTGTTAACGTTATTGAACTATCTTTCAGTAAGAACTCAAAGGGCCAAGATTATGGAGGAATGTACTGTGCAGTGTTAACAATCAAGTAAGAGATAGTCTTGTATCTCCAATTGGTTATAGTTGGAGCTGTAGGAATGTTTATGAAGTCTAAATCTCTAATTTTGCAGCTCAAGTATTGTATCAGCGGGTATACTACGAGTTTTTGGGGAAGAAGTTGCTGAACTTCCCTTGGTTGCAACGAGGAATGGTGAACATGGCAAGGTGAGGTTAACCAACTGGGCTTGGTTTGTAGTTGTTTCTCGGACATTCTTTTGCACTCACAGCTTTTTCCCTGAGCTGAAATTTGGGGGTTTTCCAGGACTTAATTGTGTATTTCAAGGCCTCTATCCACTATAGTTGTGTATTTTGAGGCCTCTCATTCTTTGATTCATAATAGTCTTAAAACATGTATATCATACTTTTCAGCTATTGCGATATGTTTGAGTCTTGATTTGTGGAGACATTATTTTCTCAGGGCTACTTTCAACTGCTGTTCTCCTGCATCGAGAAGTTGCTGGCGTTTTTAAATGTGCAGAATCTTGTGCTTCCAGCTGCTGAAGAGGCAGAATCAATATGGACAGAAAAATTTGGTTTTCAGAAGATAAAACCGGAGCAGGTATGAGTTTGTCTACTGGTGGGCACACATGAAATGCACAAGCTAGATGTGGTTGTGAATCTATCATTTACCTGTCTGAAATTTGATGTTTTACTCTTCAGCTTAACAAATATAGAAAAAGCTGCTGCCAGATGGTGAGATTTGAAGGGACATCTATGCTACAGAAAGCGGTTCCTACCTGTAGAATTGTTAATCAACGTACAAGTCCTTAGGGTTATTGTAAAAAGGAGTAATGGGGAGCTACTCTTAGTACGAGGGACAAGACGCCTAATCTTTTAGTTTCTACAGTTTTTTTAATCTTATTTTTTAATTATTTTTAAATTTATGTATAGACCAGATATTGAAGGAAGTATATACATGTCCAGTCCTCGACTTATTTAGTGTTCTAGATCAAGCAATGCAAGCTATTTGTGCTTACCTCGTTCTCTCAATTATTTCAAACAAGTCGTCAATTCCATGCTATCCCAAGTCCCAACTCAGGAAATCGTAGGTGCTGATGCCAGGTGCGGGTGCACGCTTTCTTTTGAGTCCGAAGCTGAAGTTCAATTCACTTTTGTGCCTGTGAGACAAGGCATTGTCATACAATTTGGTATATTGTGCTGTGCTTATCCATCCCTCGTCGGAGAAGATAACAGATGCGATGCAACCAGTAGAAAGGTCGCTTCCAGCATGCATTTCACACAACCAAATCAAAGGCAAGATACGCCGCCTGTTTCAAGGGGCTGGCGTCGAAAGCTCCATGTAAGCAAAGTTTGTGTAGTCTGTCACTTGATGTTGAAAGATATCCTCTTCTAGCAATAAAAAGTACTGTGCCATCATCACCTATGCAAAATGGTCAACTAACACATGCAAAATTACCCAATCCCCTCTCATCTCTCTCCCCTTTCTTGGCGTATGCACCTTCCAAACCTCAAGCCTGCCCATCTTTCTTTTGCCTCCTTTCCTTATTGCGCCATTACTTCAAAAGTAGAAGCTGTAATCAACACGCCCAAACTGATCTTAATGCCCATACATTTCTTGCTTGCCACGCCACTCATGATCTCCTTGAAAAATATGACAACCATATCGCTCCCATTCTACTTAGCTAAAACATCACACAAGACTTCAACAACCATCAGGACTTGAAGCATGAGAATCAAAGCGACCTCCTTTTGGCTCTTGGCCTTTGCTATTGCTCTAGTTTCTATTGTCATTGCCCTCTATGAAATTTCTCCGTCCCCGTCTACCGTTACTCCGATAAGTAATCTGCATAGCTCATCTCTTACTACTCTTAAAAGGGTTATCAAGAAAAGCAGATTTGAGGTTTTTCATTCTCTCGTAGCAAGTTCCTTTTCAAGACACCATCACCGGAGAAAGAACAAAATCAAATGTGACATGAATAAATGGATCAGCTCTAGGCTAATATACCGTTATAAAGTTTCTCTTGTATTGACAGTAGACTTGAAAGGTTGTGGGAATTTTAGCAGCATTCAGGAGGCTGTTGATGTTGTTCCAGAGCTCAGCTCCTCTACCACTCTCATCATCATGGATTCTGGTACTTACAGGTAATACTGAAGTTCCTGTTGTCTCTTTGTTGACCTTTTCTTATATGCCAAGCGATATGCACTTTTCAACTAAAGTATGATCATGATTAAGATCGCATGAACGCGTGGAGTTTAAAAACATATAGGAAATTTGTATATGGTTGCAGGGAGAAGGTGACGGTGCATGCTAAAAAAACAAACCTGATACTTCTAGGCCAGGGTTATCTCAACACTGCCATAGCATGGAACGATACTGCAAATTCTACTGGTGGGACTGTTTATAGTGCTTCGGTTGCCATTTTTGCTTCTAACTTCATAGCCTATAATATTAGCTTTAAGGTACTCAAGAACCCATGTTTTATATGTCAGGACTCAAGAGTCAAGCTATATGTTGCATCTAGCTAGGACCTGAGAGTTAGCACTTAATCAGTTGCAAATAATTTATTCCTAATTCTTTTCCCTACTACTTGTTGATTTTGGTGGGTTTGAAAAGAACACAGCTCCCTGGCCATCTCCTGGAGAAGTCGGAGGACAGGCAGTGGCACTTAGAATAGCAGGTGACAAAGCGGCATTTTATGGATGTGGATTTTATGGAGCTCAAGACACGCTCCATGATGATAGTGGGAGGCATTATTTTAGAGGATGCTTCATCCAAGGATCCATTGATTTCATTTTCGGAAACGCTAGATCCCTTTACCAGGTAGATCACTCTTTAATAAAACGATATGCTATATATCACCCAAACATTTCTCAGAATTTGCCTGGGCTTCGAGGCTGTAAGAGAGAGTCTGTTTTCATTCCACGAAACGCATAAAGAAAGTCAACTTTGATAAATTTTGTGAAACAGGTTAGAGCCTGTAAATCCTTGTATTGACAAGCAATTGTTATATATGTCAGTCCTGCACCATCAGTTCCATTGCAGAACAACCCAAAGCTGGAGTAAGTGGATCTATTACAGCACAAGCAAGGCAATCGGTGAGCGAGCAAACTGGGTTTTCCTTCGTGAATTGCACCGTTATTGGAAGTGGGAAAGTATGGCTTGGTCGAGCTTGGGGAGCTTATGCTACAACAGTCTTCTCTAAAACATACATGTCTCATGCTGTATCTTCAGATGGATGGAACGATTGGAGAGACCCTTCTAGAGACCAGTCTGTCGTTGATCCTAATTATTAATGTCTCCTCTTTTACTTTTATATTGCTGAATCTTTTCTGGACTATTGCGATGAAAAAACAAAAATAAAAAGCGACGATTGGTTAATGTGTTTTTTTATTACAGGACAGCATTCTTTGGAGAGTACGAGTGTTTTGGACCTGGAGCAAACTTCACATTCAGAGTCTCGTATGGAAAGCAGCTGACTCAATACGAGGCAGCTCCCTACATGGATATTTCATACATTGATGGTAATCAATGGCTCTATCAGCAAAACATTTTGCCCAGCATTTCTAACAATGACAGGGAACGAAGAAAACATTTTATCCAGCTATTCTAACTATGACAAGGATGAAGAATTTACTCATGCATACTATTAATGCACTTGTAGTAGTTTGGATGCAAGCCTGTTCTTTGCCAGAGAAATAGAGGTCATTCAATATAGAATTGTGATGATTGATGAGCATATATCACATATGGGCAGGATATATTATTGGATTGCCCTACGACGTTCTCATATTTGGAAAAGAAATCACATAAGAACTTGCTAGTGAAAGAAAATGTCACTCTTGAGGAGTCATACCATGTTCGAGCCTGATATTGAGTTTGATGTTTTTTTTTGTATTTGTAGGAGCATGAGTAAAATCTGATCATTTCATGGGGCGATATGAATATGTTGAAAAAAACATAAATACTGGAAATAATAAGCAATGAACCGTAAACTGATCAGAGAAAGTACCGTTTATTCATAGTGCTGCTTAGTAGTCTCAAGGAATTGTTACTTTTGAAACTCTAAAACGGTGTAGAAATAATCGACATAGAATGCACGAAAATAAGAGAAACCAACAGACTGACCGAGCTGCTTAAATTCTTCTTCAGTCCTGTGCTTACCCTTAGCCCTATAAATTGTCATGACAAATATGTCACCTTCTAAGAGAGCTCTTGTCCTGTGACTATCATCTGAATCCTTAGGCAGCACCGGTTCACAAGCAATCAGTTTTCCTCCCACGGGAAGGGCCTTGTAACAGTTCTCCATAATCAGCTTGCATTCATTGTCTGTCCATGTCGTCAAAATCCACTGCCAAATTGACATGTACATGGAGTATCAAAAAGAGTGAAAGACTATCTTGATCGGTTGTTCAGAAATAAGAAGATGATGCGTATAAAAACTGGCTGGTCAAAGAAATATAATAGGGGGAATCAATTCATATATACGACACTGGGTCCAAAATGGACCATAAAGGACTGGTCACATGTCCTATTTCTAATTGCAAGAGGATCAACCCATGGTTGCTGCTCTATTTGCAATTTACCAAAAAAACCCTGCATTTTCATTCAATGAGCAAATGGCATTATCAAACATTTAAGCAGATGAAAGTGACTCAACGCACCTTCATGAAGATAGCATCACCATCCGGAATTGACTTGAACATGTCACCACCAACATTTGTAACACCTGCAAGGATGAATCACTTCCATTGGTGCAAAAGCAAAAATATGTAGCATCTCGCCCTATTAGCATTTTCAAACGTGTCATACATAACATGCTAGTAGCAGCTACAAAGCCAAGCTTGAAATGAGGTCTTAAGCTATCATTTACCCTAAACCATGTACGGCGGAAAAAGATCATTCCATAAAACCCATGTCTGAAGAGCTGTTTAGGTAAGAAAATGGTAAAATGATGAGACTTCATTGTTCAAGAAAAAGAAAAGGAGAGCATGCCAGGAAATCAAGAAAATGGATATGCCGCGTTACCAGGAATAATAGGTGCTTTAGCAACCACCTCAGGCAAATCAAAGTTGATCCCTTGACGTACACCAGGATGTTTTTTTAAGATCATCCTCAAACAATCCCCTGCACTCCCACCTACATCAACCAATCTTTCCACCCCTTTAAACCCATCATAGCCATCCAACATTGCTTCCATGAACGGGACAGATACACCTGACATTGCCTTCAGCATCAACTCATTCATTTCTGGCTGCTTCCCATAGTAATCATATGCAGGCTCACCATTAGCCTTCACGAATGGCTCTGTTGTGGGATCTAACACTGCCTCGTGCACCAATGGCCACGCTTTCATTAGCGCGTCCTATTTGTTCATATCGTCAAGGGATCATTTACATAGAAACATAGAAATTAGTATTTGCATATATAAGTAACATCTGCAACATTTTTTTTTATAAAAAAAATAGGGATGAATAACCAATCCATTTTACTCCCTCTGTTGGACAAATTATGAGCAAATTACAACAGCAAAGATGGAGTAAGATTTCTAAACCATCTAATTAATTAAGATCAACCTATATATTATTATTGAAATTATTTTCATAAGATTAGAACGTTAATGAATTGGATCATCAATTGATTTGAATGGTTTGGCGCAGTATAGTGCAAGACAAAGAGAAAGCTATGAAATGGAAAAACATATGACCTGGTGATGCTGGAGCACGTAAGGCGCGTAGGAGAGTCCTTCAGTATCAGTAACGAGGGTTTTACCGACTTCCGTGAGTGAATACTTCCTTTCGGAAGCAGAACCATCAAGAGGTGATGATTCGATGGTGAGGTGTTCCTCAAAGACACCGTAGCTAGTGAGCATGCGAAGGATGCGTTGCAAATTCTCAGGGTCAGATCCAGTAGAGGCAATACGTTGAAGGATCTGAGAGGCAGAAAGAGGAGCATTGGAGCCACCTTGCCAGATAGCATCGGCGACTTTTAGACGGACGATAGCGTTGAGAGACATAGGAACACTTATCATGTTGGCTAGCTCAAAGATCGCCAGTCTTGCACTCTTCCTCTTCTCTGCACTCTCCTCGTTTAATGCCATGGTTGGTTTGCCTGCCTTTTTTTCCCTTTCCTTTTCTCTGATTCAATAAGAGGAGGAGGAGGAGCTCAGGTGAGGAAGTGGATCGCCTTCTGCCTGTAATTGGTCTACTTATGACCAGTCCCTCGGTGGACTAACTGTTGATAAGGAAGATAAATAATATTACTGTTCAAAGCGGAGGTAAAATCCAAAAAAAAAAAAAAAAAGAGGCTTCGCTGTTGTGGGGTCTGGTTGTTTCCCTTTTGTTTTACTGACCCGCCTTTTGCTGCTGCACGTGAGCAACTGTGGGCCTAACACACTTGTAATTTTATATTTCTTTTAATTCTAAAAAAATTTGTACTCCCATTGTTTTAGTTAGAAGCTAGATTTATCACCAAACATAAGTGTTATTATTATCTATGTATCTTAAAATATCATGATTTTTTAAAAAAAATTCAGAAACGAAAATCAAGATGCATTTTTTTATACCTTAAAATCTATATTTTAGCTTATTTTTACTTAAAAACAATCCAAAACATCATATAAATCTAAATAAATATTTAAGAATTCCAGAACACCTTCACGCTCTAAAAAAAATTAATTAAATCAAAATAAACCAAATAGAACATGATCAAATTTTCCTATTATGTTTAGATAAAAAAAATCATCTCCATCAAACTTCTCTTGAGAAAAAAAAATTATTAACATAAATGTTTTTTTTATTCGTAACGTGGCTGGGCAACTTTCTCTTTTTTTTTATTGCTTTTCAGTGAGTTTTTTTCTCTTCCTTCAAACTTAGGAACTCAGGGTCAAAAAAATAAAAAAAAATAAAAATTATAAAAACTTCAAGATTGACCATAAATTTTTTCATGTGTTCTGCATTATGATTCCCTCTTTTAATTTTGTCTTGCCACCACAATTTAAAATTTTATCTCATGAAATTAGGTCAAAAAAATTAAATAAAAAAAATTCAATGATAAATTTAAAAGAATGAAAGAATGAAAAAAATAAGAAGCCTGAGGTGCTTTACTATCCATTTAAAGGTTTTATAATTTTGATTCTGGTCCAATAATTCATTTTGATGATTTTAGTTTTTTGGAACAAAATTTGTATCTTTAGAATACTAGTAAATAGTATTTTTGGAATTGCTTTCTAAATAATAATTCTGAAACAATTGAAAAAAAATTTACTTAAAATTATTTTTTTATTTTTGTAAATTATTTTAATATGTTAATGTAAAAATATTATTTTAATATATTTCCAATAAAAAAACATTTTAAAAAATATACATTGCTTACATTTACAAACAACCGCTAAATCTAAGATTCCGTTCATGATAGAAAATTGAGGAATGTAGGGGTCCAGAGTTAAAAAAGAAAAAGAATTCCGGACAAATTCCTAAATGCTTTAAATCCATTAGATTAGAGTAAAAGAATTATTGACCGTTGGATACAAGATTTATTGAATCACAGGTGAAGTGTTGAAACACGTCATCAAAATCTTTTGTTTTCTTGTTTAAAAAACAAATCTGAACGCAGCTTGCTTTCTTCTCTGTGCTCCTCAAATACTCTCATGTTGCAGCCACTTTGGGGTTAAAAGTTTTCCAATAACTTCTTGCTTGCCCAGCGAGGTGGCTAAGAGGGGTTGGGATTTCGGGACTACTTTTCTAGATTTGGTATCCTCTACTTGTTTATCGTTTGCCCAATCGAGGGGAGAGGGAGATGTTTGTTGTTGCTAATCTTGAGGAATTCAACATGAATCCTTTCTGATTTGTTGTTTTTTCTTGAGGAGGAATGATTTGTTAGGAAAGAGAGAAGTGAACAAAAGGGGCATTGGATAATATGCTAATGCTGGACCCAAAAAAAAAAGAGCAGTAACTGTTCCTTCACATGCGATTTCATATCTATCATCACAATCTGAGTTGTTGCAGATCTGGGCTACATCCAGAAGCATGTTATCCTTCTTCTTTTGTGGTAAAGGGAATAGTGATCGGATAGCAAGAAAAGAGGTATATCATATAACTGCTATCTGTTTGCTCGAGCCAGGGAGAAAACAGCCAGCAATGGAAGGCAGGAATTTTTGGGGAATCTATCATCTCAGCTTGTCAATGTTGTCTATTACTATTGACAACACCAATGAGGTCGCGTAATTACATCTTTACAGCCACTTATTAAAAAGTTTTCCCAAGGCTCATTCACCGGGGAAACTGAAAATGGAAGAACATAATGAACCCAAAATTCTCTTATCCTAAAACTGAAAATGGCCCAGATTTTTTGACGAGGGGTAAAAGAGATTTGAAGATAAAGTACTAAGCTAAGAAGAAGAAGAAGAGTGCAAAAGTGTGTAACTTTACAAATTTTATTTAATTCATAAAAAACGGTTTTTCAAACTGAAAGATAAACATATAAATCATAACTCTATCATATCTAATTAACTCTATCATATCTAATTAATGAATTCAGCCCATCAATTAAAATTATCTTAATATAAATAATTTAAAAAAATAAAACAAAAATAATGAAATAGATCCAAATGGGCTCACTCTCCTAACCAAGGAGTGATAGATTAGGCAATCTTTTATCGTTTCCGTCCATAAAATCATGTAATTTGTGTCATGGGTTTGGTGTCCCCGTCAATTCTCTTGGTGTTGGAGAAAATCGATCCTATCAAATGTAGCTCTCAAAGACTCTGATAGTACTCTCAAAGATTTGGATCAATATGTTGAAATGTATCTCTAGTGATTCCAGAGCAACTGAATCAGGTCGGGTCACCAAACTAAATAGAAACCATTGAACTTCACCATCCCCGGTGAAAACAACTTGTTCATCTAAAATAACATTAATATTATCCTTTTGTATTAATGTCAAGGTGAAAGAGGTAGAGGTTTCAATAGGATCATCGGGAGGGGAATTAGGTGGCATTTCAAATGGCTCATATGGAATAGAATATGGTTTCTGAAATGCACCCAGATCTTCAATGTTAAATCTAGAGCTCATGCCAATATCAAGTGGTAAATCAATAACATAAGTATTTGAACCAAATCGTTGTAGCACTTTGAATGGCCTAGCATTACATGCATACAATTTTTTATTAGTTCTCAAAGGATATTGTTTAGGTATAATTCATATCATAACAGTCTCCAATATTAAATGCATTGTGTCGTCTATGTAAATCAAATTGAAATTTATATTACGCATTACTTGTTTGAATCTACTTAATGATTTCAACATGCAAATCTTGAACTCGATATACAAATGACTCAGCTGACTCAGACACCCTAACATGAGAAGATATGAGAAGAAGGTTTAATGACTCATGCCTATTGACCTATTGACATAGCTATTGTAGCCTTTTAGGCCGATTGAGCTGTTGGAAGAACCACATTCTAATTTCTATTATGATCACTCGCTAGACATCTCAAAAGATTGTCTAAACTTCTATTAACCATCTCGGTTTGACCATCAATTTGGGGGTAGTAGGGACTAAAAAACTTCAACTTAGTTCCCAATTCCCATCATATGCCAAAGGATTTTCCAAAAAGAACTCATAAATCTAACATCTTTATCCAAGATTATGGTTTGAAGAAGACCATACAACTTGATCATCTCATCAAAATAGAGTTTCAAAACTCTAGAAGCATTTGTGGCTTTAATGTAAGGGATAAAGTGGGCCACCTTAGAGAAGCGATCGACACCACAAAGATAGAATGATGCTTCTTTGCAGTAGGTAAACTTAAGCTTGGACATTGGATGTTCATGACACAAATACATGCAACACTAACTTGAAAATGAAATTGAAATCACTTACAATTCTTACAAATGGGATCACAATATAAAAATAAAAGTAATTCCATTTTTTAAAATAAAGCATCCATAAAATTTTAAACATACAATACTAATCCTAAAACTATAACTAAGATCACAAATGACACTTGCAAGTAAAATGCGATATAAAATTAAAGTTATTAATTATTTATTTATTTATTTATTTATCTTAGAGACTAAGCAATAACATATTAAACAAGGGAAAATAGCATGAAAACAATGTCAGTCTTCTAAATGCACTCAAGTAGTCCAAACGCTATGTTCTAATTTTCCCACAAATTTAGCCAAGCTCAGCATTTAATTAAAAGTATTGGATATTCAATGTAAATGAATAAATATGCCAAAAGTTAAGGTACCTCAAGTTGCAAGACGAGCAATATTTTCATGTAAAGGCACAAAAGAATAATATCAATGTTAATTCTAGTCAATAAATGCAAAAAATATATAAGGAACAATGACATTCAATGGTTAAAAGATGTTTGTAGTGGTTTACTGATTAAATTATAATGGGAATATGTTGGAATTTACTGTAGATGACATGGAAGTGATGTTAACATGACATAGACCCTTGACGTGGTGATGATGTGGTAGAGACCACTTGTGTGATGATGACATTGCAAAGACCACTTATTTGCCGCTTACATGGTAGAGGTTGATGATATGGTGCTTGCATGATTGAGACCGCAATAGTTGATAATGATTCAACACAATACCTAATAGATTGATTACTTGTAAAAATAATTAAAAGCCTATACTCTAATACCAAGGTTGATGTGAGACAAAAAAAAAATTGAAGATGAAGAAATAAGTTAAGAAGAAAAGGCAAAAAAATGAGAAAAAGATGCTAAAGAAGAGAAAGAATAGGGGTTGCAAAAGTCTGTAACTTTGCAAATTTTATTTAAGGAAAATTGCCTCACAAACTAAAAAAGAAATATATAAATAGCATAACTCTAAAATATTTAACTATTGAGCTCAACCTATCAATTAAAATTGTCTAACATAAATAACCCAAATAAATAAAACAAAGACAATGAAAAAGACCTAGATGGGCTTAGTCTCCTAACCAAAAAGTGACAGACTGGGTCATCCTTCAACGTATTCATCTATTTACTCGTGTAATATGTAGTGTGGGTTTGGTGTTCCCACCATGTTTTTTTATATTGGAAAGCAATCCAAGGTAAAATTCAGATTGTAGTATCTAGCACTTTAATGTTTGGTTTATTTGGAAGTCGTTTGAGTTATAAGTTACACAATGTAAGGTAGCCTTTCTCCCTTTCTTAAATTCTTATATACTAACCCAGGATTTAAAGTTAATACTAGTTTCCTAACTAGCACTATGTTACATATTGGATCAAAATCTTGTAGGAATTTTTTTAGCATTGTTATTAAACCTATCACAACGGATCAACTTTAAAAACTCCTAACTTAACTACTTGCCTAGTCCAAATTCCAAATTAAATCGTGCGAGAATTACTTTTACATAACTTAAATCAACTTGATGAGTTCAAAAACAATTCAGATGACCGATAAAAAAACATGGTTTGGCTTTAAAAAAATTTCAAAATGATATTCTTTTTTATATATTGAAATGACAACATATTATATTGACCCAAGCTTTATGGCTTAGCCCACTAAACCTGTGACCTGAATCATAGGCTCCACTGGGTTTAACAATTTTTTTAACAATTTTTTTTAATGATATGATAATAAAAATAAACGCTCACAAAATTAAACACCAACCAAATATCGGGATATTTATTTGAGATTGTGATAACTTTATAGAAAACAAATCAAAATAAATAATGAATATCAATTCAAAATCAATCAAATATTAAAGGATAAAATTAAAAAACAAAAAGGAAAAAATAATTCAATTGAAAAAAAAGAAAGACTGAATTAAATAAATAAAAAAAAGACTATTTAGCATTGTTATTAAACTCAACCTAGTGAATCAACTTTGAAACATTTCGACTCGACCCTTACTTAACCCGAGTTTAAAATTAACCCATATAAAAGTTGATTTTAGGTGATCTAGTTGATTTAACGGATCAAAAAATAACTTTGACGACCAATAAAAGCATGGTTCAGATTTAATTTTTTATTTTTTTCTTAATATTGTGGCAGTATATTGGATCAGCCTCAGTTTCGCAACTTAACTCACAAAACCCGTAACCTAAATCATCCACTCCACTAGGTTTAAAAACTTTATTTTTTATTTAATGATATGATAACAACAACAAATGCAAAAATTAAGCATCAACCAAATGTCGAGATATTTGTTTAAAACTACGATAACTTAAAAAAACAAATTGAAATAAATTATGAATATTAATTCAAAATCAACCAAATGCTAAAGGATAAAATTGATAAAAAGAGAGCAAAAAATAACTCAATTGAAAGGAAAAATTAGAAGATGAAATTAAAAATATATATTTAGTATTGTTATTAAACTCGACCTAATGAGTCAACTTTGAAACTTTTCAACCTGATTTATTGCCTAGTCTAAGTTTAAAATTAACCCGTATATGAGTTGATTTTAGATGACTTAAATAATTTGGTAGGTCCAAAGATAATCTGAATAACTAGTAAAAACATGGTTTAGATTTTTTTTCAAAAAACATTCAAGATAACATCTTTTTTTTAATATTAAGACAATGATATATTGAATTAATATGGGCTTCACGTCTTAATTCGCAAAACCTACGATTTGGACTATGCACTCCACTGGGTTTAAAAACTTTATTTTAAAAACCTATTTTTCATTTACTGATATGATAACAAAAATAGACACTTGCAAAAATTGAGCATCAACCAAATATCAAGATATTTGTTAGAAACTACAGTAACTTCATAAAAAGACAATCAAAACAAATTATGAATACCAATTTAAAATCAATAAAAATTAAATGATAAAATTAATTTAAAAAAACGATTCAATTGAAAGGAAAAAAAATTGAAGATGTAATTAGAAAAAAAAAAACTTTTTGACATTGTTATTAAACTTGATTTAGCAGGTTACTTTCAAATCTTTCAACTCGACTCGTTGCCTAGCTTGAGTTTAAAATAAACCATAAAAGTTGACTTTAGATGATCTAGTTGACTTGATGAATCCAAAAGGCAACCCACATAATCAGTAAAAGCATGATTTGGTTTTAAAAAAATCAAAATAATTTTTTTTTAATTAAGACAACGACATATTGGATTAACCAAGATTTCGTGACTCAACTTATATAACTCACGACCTAGGTTATGCACTCCATTAGGTTTAAAATCTTTTTTTTTAATTGTTTTTTATGTAATAATATGATAATGAAAATTAAATACTAGAACGTTTATTTAAAATTGCTATAATTTTATTTAAAAAATAAATCAAAATAAATTATCATTAATTTAAAATAAATAAAATATTGAAAATGAAAATTGAAAGAAGAAAATTTGGAAGGTAGAATTATAAAAAAATATTAAAAAAAGGTTGAACAGCGACCGCCATTCAAGTTTTTTAGTTTTTGTTAATTTAACTAGTGGTCATTTCCTTGGGACAGAAACAAAATGGGGTATGAGCATTGGACAAGACGGGACAAATGGCATTGGGCTGTACTAGATAATGT
>Ga0325402_1001300_pt1 | contig 20111 bp, 15 predicted proteins | sample PopdelMetagenome_22_FD_207212 | JGI IMG/M metagenome (GOLD analysis project Ga0325402, IMG submission 207212) | Populus deltoides microbial communities from Bellville, Georgia, United States - Xylem-PdKOR-R3 | ecosystem: Host-associated > Plants > Phyllosphere > Stem > Wood/Secondary xylem...
CAACTTTTAACATGTTAATTTTACAATCACTGATTTTTCTTTTTGAGTCAACGTTGGTATTGTTTGTTTTTAAAATAAATTCAAAATACAAAAAAAAAGTTGAGGGATCAATGTGATTGAAGCCAAGCCACACTTCTCCTATAAATACCAGTCTACAGTGAAAAAAAGGGGGAAGAGAAAATTTTGGGGGAATAGTAAAGAAAAAAAGAAAACCCTAAGAGACCGAAGCTTTCATCTTTTTCAAAGGCAAACCACCGCTCCCGCCCTTTATCAAAAACAGAGAACCCCATCTCCCAAAACCAGAGGCCACGATCGATCTTTCCCCTATTTTCCACAGACCTTTCCCTCTCTCGATTGTCTCTCCCCACTGCTGCCTCTCCTTCTTCTTCCCTTTTGAGCCGGCCACAAACACTCAACCATAACTCCCTATCTTCCCCGCTCACCAACTCCTCTGCAAACCACCATCGCCCTCACAAATAGAAGACCCTTCCCTAAAACACCAGAATCCCCATCTTCCTCTCCTAGTCGCCCCCTCCCTTTGAAAAGAAAAAAACAGAGTCGCCCACTGCTTTGGGATTTTGGCTCCCAGAACCGACAACAGCACCACCGCAACACCGCAGCGCCACCGTCAGCTCCAGTATCACCGAGGCCAACGCCAGCAATCCAAGCACGGCAGAACCCACACGACATGCCGACCACAAGCCAGACACCCTGACCTCAAAGTCGGCCGCCTGAAATAAAGAAGAAGGCGAAGCCAAAAGAAAACAAAAACAGATCTGTATGGAGAAGCAGATCTAAAAACTGATAAGGAAAGGGGATCAAAACTTGTTGTTGCATCTTTTCTTTTGTTGCAGGTAACGGTGGTCCTCATAACCGGCAGAGAAGGGAAGGGAAGAAGAAAGTAGGCTCGATCCACCTATTTCTAGTGATTGCCTGCGACGGTGCGTGGAGAAGATGCGCCGCAACTGTTCATGCAGATTCTAGACGGCTTCCATGCAGTTCCTGTTATTTTTAGGGAGTTGTATTTTGTAATTTTAGGATTGTTAAGGTTTTGTTTGGGTAATTTTGAATTTCTGTTTACATTGTAAGCTTGTACCTATGGTAAGTAAACATAGTAAAAAAGTGATGTTAGCGTGTGTGTTTTTATTTTTTTTATGTATGTTTTTTGTAATGTTAAAATTAGAAAAAAACAAAAAGAAGAAAAAGAAGAAAAAAGAATTTAATATTTAATTTGCATATGGTCAAGTATTTTAAGGACAAATAAAATCATGTTGTATTTCCCGTAAAAATGTAAGAACACGTTTCTACATCTATTTTGGGATTTAATAATTGATTTATTAAAGCCTTAAGAATTTGACTAAAATTTTAAATTTTCAAATCACCTCAAACCGCAAAGTAGCTTACCTCGGGTGGGGGGCGCTAAAGGTGCTAATACCTTCCTTGGCCACAATCAGTCCCTTACCCGTGAATCTCTAACAAAGACCAGTATTTTCAGGTTTCCTAGTAACCCTCAATCAAATATTAGGTGGCGCCTCCCAAATCAAGCAAAACGAACGAAAATCATCAACGGACACCGCGCGGGGTACGTGCGACAACTTTAATCAATCTTTTACTCATAAATTTCATATGGTGAATATATTGATTACTATTTTAATAGTTTGAACAAAAGTTTAATTATTAATTATATATAAAAAATCATAGGCAAAACACTAGTTAAATGTGGGTGAAACTATCGAATAATATGATTGCATCAAATACCCCCACACTTAGCTCTTACTCGTTCTCGAGAAATGATAGATAAAATCAAATTGAAAATAAATTAAATTAAATCACTATGACCAATCTCCTAACCTCCCATCAATGTCCAAGAATATGTGCAGTATAAACAAGCATACAATCAAGAAGGATAAAGAGTACAAATTTTCATGAATTTATTTACATACAAACTTCAAAACTCAATTGATCGTTGGGATTTAAATGAATTTCTATGTTTTGCCAAAGTGATAGGTCCTCTCATTGATATACACCAACACTCATGTGTTTAGGGCTTATGTATTTAAATCTCTCAAATTTAATTCAATGAATATGTTCTACCATAAGCTTGCTCTTCAATCTCATCTTCATTACTAAAATATTATAAGTAATGCATGAATCAAAAGGTCTTACTTTTTGGTTGTAATAGGGCTAAGGTTAAGGTGAGGTAAAAGAAAGAAAAAGAAAAGGCTAAAACCAAAGGAAGTAGAGCATAAAAAATGATTTTTGAAAGAAGATATCCCATCAAAGCACATAAATTTTCCATCTTTAAGCACCAATACTTAACTTCATTTGATTTCAAACTCCATCAACATAAAATCTTAAGAACACAAAGGAGCTCTTTTCTTTTCTATTGTTTTCTTTTCCTTTCCTTTTCCTTTTTGTTTTTTTTCTTTCACCTTTGGCAACTTTGCCCATCTTTTCATCAAGCATCACTTTTTTTTTCTTTTCACATAATTTCCAACCATAATCCATGAGATATCAACAATTATATGCTCTACTAATCCTTGGCTAGAAGAAGAGGATAACATATAAAATGTTAAATTTACACATGGGTAAAGCAAAGAAAAGATAAATAAGCTCAAAACGGGCTCACTAAGGATAATATGTTTTAGGTTGGCTTTTTGGCTCAAGTGGTTAAAATTCCTAATGCCTTTATCATCTTTATGTACACATGTAATGTGAATGTAATCTCAACAAGATATGAAGCAAGTTCTAGAGATATATATCATTGAAAGAATGACAATCAAAGAATATAATGTTGAAGGCTTAAAAGCTTGCATTGGTATAACACTATAAAGTCAGCATGACATATTTTCAAAGTTAATCCCTAAACCAATTAAACATTAAAACTTGCATGCACACTCATTCATTCGATTTATATATTCATCTATCTCAACTAATTCTCATACATAATACTCATATTCTTATAAACCAATGAGATTTAAAAAAGATCAAACATAGATTTTTTTTTGAAAAACAACAAAGAAAACCAAAATTCTCTTAATACCCCCACACTTTAAACACAACATTGTTCTCAATGTTAGAATAAAAGAAAAGGAATATAAAAGAATGACAAAAATAAAGTAAAATATGAAAAATAAAAGATAAGAGAAAAAGAAAGCAAATCTGATTTTTTTTTTATTTTTGTGCTGGGTTGCCTCTTAGTAAGCACTTTTGTTTTATGTCATTAGCTCAACATGTGGCATGCTCATTCTTCATAGATTAGTTCAATTAACTCCACAGAAGCGATGAGTTCGGTCGTCCAACTTTTATAGTAAGGTTTTAAGCGATGCACATTAACCTTAAGCACTTTGTTTGTTTCTAAACCTATAATTTCAGCTGCACCATAAGAAAAAGCATTAGAAACAACAAAGGGTCCAATCCAACAAGAACGCAACTTTTCAGGAAAAAGTTTCAAACACAAATGATAAAGAAAGACTTTTTCTCCAACATGAAACTCCTTTCTTGTAAGCATTCGGTCATGAAGACTCTTGGTCTTTTCTTTGTAAATCCTTGCAGTCTCATAAGTATCATTTCAAATCTCTTCCAACTCTTGCAATTGCAACTTTCTTGCAATCGCAATAGCATCATAATCCATGTTACATTGTTTAATAACCCAAAAAGCTTTGTGCTCAAGCTCTACTGGTAGATGACATGCTTTTCCATAAATCATCCTATAAGGTGACATTCCTATAGGTGATTTGTAAGCAGTCTGATAAACCCAAAGTGCATTACCAAGTCGTAGACTCCACTCTCTCCGATTAGGTTGCACTGTTTTCTCTAAAATGGACTTGATTTCTTGATTTGAAATTTCAGCTTTCACTACCTCCATCATAAGAGGATTCAATCTCCTTTGCTTTCCCTCGTAGGTTTTGTATTGTCCTCCAATAGTATATGATGCATACACATCGAGGGACTAATGCCCTTGATATCAGCTAAAGTTAATCCAATGGCTGTTTTGTGATCGCACGATAACTTCACAAGTTTTTCCTCATGTGCACTTGTCAAACCTTTTGCTATGATAATAGGAAGTGTATTGTTGTCTCCAATGAATACATACTCCAGATTATCAGATAAAGGTTTCAACTCCAACTTAGAGGCCTGTAAAATAGATGGAAAAAGCTTTTTATGTGAAAGTATTAAATCAACAAAGACATTACCATGGGGAATGGTTTGCAAAGCTTGCAAAGTCAATGTTGATTCATGCACATTTTAGGGAACACATATGTGCCTCTCCATCTCTTCTATCTCGGTAAAATCATAGTCATAGCTCAAAATTACGCTTAATCCATCCTCACAATCAAAATCAAAAACTTGTTGCACACACTTATCATCTTGGTCATAACATATGATAGAATAAACATTGTTGTAAGGATATTTCATTGCATCATGAAAATTAAATTCAATCTTTTTATCTCTCACTTCCATTGACAAAGTATCCTTACCACAATCAATTTTCGTATTGGCAGTTTTCAAGAATGGTCTCCTAAACAATATAAGAGTGTTGTTTGACGAATCACAAGAATCATATTCCATATCAAGAATATAAAAATCACATGGAATAACCAAACTATCAATCTTGACTAAGACATCTTCTATCACACCAAGTGGATAAACAAAACTACGATCCGTAAGTTGTATTACAATACTAGTTTTATTTAAAGGCTCCAGACTAAGAGAATCATAAACATGTTTAGGCATAACACTAATGGATACACCTAAATCGCATAAGGCTCTTTTAAAACTAGCATTACCAATAACACATGGGATAGTAAACACACCTAGGTATTTTTGATTCAAAAGCATATTTTTTTGAACAACAGCAGATACAACTTCACCCATACTTACCATTTCGTGGCCTTTGAGCTTATAGGCTCTCTTGGTAGTACACAACTTCTTCAAGAATTTGACATACTTGGGAATTTGCTTGATAGCATCAATCAAATGAATGTTGAGTTCCACTTTCTTGAAAACCTCTAAAATCTCTTTTTCTTTGTCCTCTTTCTTAGACCTAGAGGAACTCATAAAAAAGGGTGGAATTATTTTAAAACTGGAATTCATTGAGTGAGGACTTACCTTTGGAGTGTTGGTCATTGTTTCAATTTGTGAAGGAGGAGGATGATGTTTCTTCTTTATACTCAATTCAGTTTCTATCCCCTCTTCTTCCTCCATCTCAATTTGTTTCGACCTTTGCTCTTCAAGTTCTTTCCCACTTCGCAGTGTGATCACACTACCATTCTCTTTTGAATTCCATGTTTGGGAAGGCAACTTTTCATTGATTTGTGCCTCCAATTTCCCTACACTTGAAGCTATTTGCCCTATTTGCTTCTCTAAGTTATGAATGCTTGACCTTGTTTCCTTTTGAAAAGACATGACATGTTGTTGCAATGTCACTATATTAGAAGCTAAAGTTTTCATCATCTCACGAAGATCATCACTCGATAATATGAAAACCAGACTTGAGCTCGAAGTTGACATTATTGTCAATGTTTATGCTCAATGGTTGATTCTACACATCAAGAGCAACGAGCTCCTTGAGTGTTTGTTGTCGTGCAACAACCATGGTGTTGACGCTAACTTCTTTTCGTAACTTGCGTAAAGTGTTTTCAATTTCGAGATCTACCTGCACTTGACTCTGATTAGTAGAACGGGTTACAAACATAAATAATCAAGAAAACTCAAAAGAAATCGGCCACACAACAGATTGAAAACAATGTAAATTGAATGAAAATCCTACGCTCAAAAACTAAAATTGCCTAAAAACCCTAGAAAAATACGAAATTTAGCCTCGATAGGGTGGGGCTAGTGGCCAAAAGCAACTAATGATGTTCAGAACGTCGTTTCCCTTTAGGAAACAAAGGGTCGATACCTAATTCCACCAAAAAATTTGTTTTGAATAATAATTGTACCGTACTATACAGTACTACCGCAAGAAAAAATCTCTTTTTTTTTCAACAAAATAAATAACAATCACAGCGAATAAAAATCACAGCATAAGAATCAACTAAAATCACTTTCTAGGCAACGACGTCAAAATTTGATGCGATGTCGCTGTCACATAAATTAATTACCCTAGCTTAAAACACAACACACAAGATAGTTTAGATCAAGCAAGGGGTCGATCCCACGAGGAAGGTTCAAGCCAAATTTTTATGCTGTATGATATGCAACTGGGGGGGTTGTGAAGTTATCTAGGATAAAGTAAAAGAAAACAGAACGCTATCAAACAAAATTAAATAAAATCAGAAAATTATCAAGAGAACAAACTTTGGTCACAAACGTCCATCCACAGAAATCAAAACTAATCATGGAAACGAAACATCAATTTATATTATGAATATTTATCTCTTCTTGACATTAGTTAATTAACGGATCCGTCATATAACTAACCCTAACCATCAAACAACCACAGTGTCCGCACTAGTAATTTAATTCAATGGCAGCCTTAAGAACTAGATAAGTTGATTAATCAAGAAAACATAATTGTCTGCAGTCTATGTTTGATTTGATTGAATGTTCTCCCTAAGATTAATAACGTTGATTCGCCACAATTATTAAACTCAATTGCTTTACAAGTTCATATACCACAACTCCGATTTTGATATCAAACTTAGCAATAAATTATCTACAATAATAACTTATAGTCCGCTCAAGCAATTAAAATAAACAATCATAGGAAAAATAAGCATAGGAGAACAAACATATTCATCATATAAACTGAAAATAAAAGGTAAAATAAATCTCATAGTTCTTGAAATCCAGAGGTTTCTGTGTCCTTACAACCAAGAAAAAGAGTTTAGTCTTGCATGTCTACTAAACAATTAAAAAAAAGAAGGAAGAAAGCATGATTTTGGGTTCTGTTGGAGGAATATGCGTTTTTCTTCTCTTTGCTGGTCGTCCCCCTCTCTTCTCCTCTTTTCCTTTTCTCTTTCTTTTTATACCCTAGAAAACTAGTCTCTATTTTACAAAATAGTCCTCCCTTAAGTAGGCATTTTATATTTAAGTACTTCAATAACTATTTCCTAAAAAAGGAGAAATAGACTTACATGAAATCTTCAAGATTTGACTTAGAAAGCTAAATTGCTGAAATAAAAATTTGGATGTCGGTTTGGATGCTTTGGGACGTAATTTAGACTCGTTTCTTCACAAAACCTGTTTGCTGGTATAATTAATTTGTCATCTTAGAAAAATCATATCTCCCTCATATGACATCATTTTTGGCTAAAATTCAATAAGTTGATAGGTCTTTGAATCCGGAATCCAAAAACATTAAGGTTGCATCAAATGAACTTCTGTAGCTCAAGATATTCAAGTTGGAATGGTCGAAGGTCAACGTTGGCAGATTGCAAGATTTGACTTTGAAGGCTGCGATTTCTATGCTCTTTCTTTTTTTTATTTTTCTTGCCTTATATGTATAGAAAGGTATGGGTGTTAGCTTTCTAATTCCACTAGAATCACTTCATTTTGACCACTAGAGCTCAAGCTCTGCACAAAACATCGACTAGAGGTCAAATTTGCCAATTATCTCCAATTTACTTCTTTTTTAATCTTTCATTTAAAAGTGCCTTCAAAATACAAAACAAAGAATATCAAGGCATTTTATGTATAAAATATAGGCAAAACACTAGGTAAATATGAATGAAACTATCGAATAATATGGTTGAATCTCACACGCGTGCGCGCGCACATACACATATATATATTAAATTGTGTATTTTGTTAAAGTTTTTTTTCGCTTTAAGAAAACTAAAAATAATTCTCGGTTAGAAATTCAAATAACTAATGAAATAAATTAAATAATGTTTTTTTAAAAAAAATTCTTTATATATTTACATTTTTTTTATATGTCATGTTTTGTTTTTATAAAAATGTTCCTCAAATCACCAAAAGAAAATATGATTTTTTAAAACTTAAAAGTTAAAATAATAAAATAAATTTAAGAAACTTGAAAGCTCTATAAAAAATAAAAAGGAAAGAAAAACTAAAAAACTAAAAATAAAAAATAATTCTTGATCTAATAAAGTAAAAAGGAAATAATTCTTGATTATTAATAATTTATATTTAATTGTTTTGATCAAAATAATACTGAAAGAAGGAATTAATCCAGTGCGATGAAACTTAACAAAATTTTAAGCCCTTCACTTTCAGCACTCAACATAAAAGCCCTTCACTTTCAGCACTCAACATATATACCCTTGTTGATCATTTATGCCAAAATTGTTTTCTAAACAAAATTATTATTAAAAAAAAAAAGAAATAGACAATGTGTTGTCTATTGTTGTCCAGAATCCAGCCACCATTGTGGTGGCTGGAAATTCAGGTGTAATTTTTTTTCTTAAACACTATTTTCACCTAAAACACTTAATAAACACATTTAGAATTTCCAGAACCCCATTTATCAACCAAAAAACCTAAAAAATGGTTCAAAAATAAAAAATCAAAGTGAGAAAAGATTTCTCTCTCTCAACCTTGATATGTTTATCTAGGTAATATTAAGGTCCAAAAAAACCACTATTAAAATCTTATCGTCGAATGAACCCGTTGACACAAAGATTGATGATTTTATGGACATAATCGATGTCAACTGATGATTGTCTATCTCTTTAACTAAAATTCAGTGACTTTTTATCTTTGCTTTCACTTACAAAGACTAAAGTGTAAAATAAATAATTTTTTGGATCAAATATGAAATTACAAAAAATATAGGGATTGTAAAGGTAAGAAAAGAAATGTATAAGTATGAAAAAGAACCCCCCCTTTGATTTTTACATGGCCATGGAGTTTCTCCTTGTTTCACACTTTGGTCCCTTTTCTTTTATTTTTTCTCCTCTTCACAGTGTTTGACAAATTAGGCATAGAACAGTGCAATTGAAAAAAACGTTTATGGACCAAATTGAAAAATTATTAGCACTATTATAGATTGATACAGTGTTTTAGCGATGTGTTTTAGTATATTTGATAATTGACATCTTTAGATTTAACTAAGGAAAAGGTTTATAGAGATTGAATTGAGAAACCTTATACAGTGAATACTGATATGAGATTTGTCATAAATAAAAATAATAATTATTATAATACTTTGTACTAGGCGTGGGGTTTGAGCTTCATTGCAGGTCGGATTAAAAACCAATTATTGCATAAAAAAGTGAGTGTTTTGCTTTTTGCATGTGATGAAATATTTGAAATGAGGATTAAAAACTCGACCAGTGTATCAGATCAAATTAATCGACCACCATATGTGTTAATAAATGAAAAACATCGGTGTGGCTTGTTCAAACTAGCAGGACAAGAGTGAACTAGTCATCCGTTCAAATAGTGATTTGGTTAAAAAAATTATGTTGTTGTCGTTTTAACATTTGTCTAACCCTAGCTTAAATGCGAAACAACGAACAATGAAAGGATTAATAAAAAAATAATTAAAGAGTGAAATGAAAAGACGATGATATATTGTATTGACCCAGGTTAACACATAAAATTTATGGTTCGGATAATGAACATGACTATAATGAGTTAACTCAGTTGGACAATTTCTCTCTTTCTTTTTCCTTCCTTTGTTCTCTTCCCAATTGAAACTTGATTGAGTTGTAATTGACATTGGATTGGATTAAATCTAGAACTAAATTGAAAAGTTATAAAAAAATTGAAGAAATTTTTTTAAATTTTATGTCATATTGTATTAACCTTAACCAACCTTAGTTAACCTATAAAATTCACAATCCAAGTTATAAACATAATCCTAATTAGGTAATCTATTTGGACAACATGTCTCTTTCTTTTCTCATCTCTTACTCTCTTCATGGCTAGGCCTTAATTAGCCACAAGTTGGATGAATTTCAGGATTAAATTAAAGAGTTATAAAAAAGAATTGGGGAATAAATAAATAAATAAAAGCTTAAATATATGACTAAATTGAATTGCTATAAAAGGATTAGGGAGAAAAAAACTACCTAAAGAGTGCATTTCACACGCTAGTTTTTAAGGTGGCCGTGGAAATTGAGGATGAGTGTGCAACCTCCTTTATGATCCGATGGTTGTCTTCTTTGGCGTTACTAGAATAATCTTGTCAAGCCATTTCTCTCAGGGCAACGCATGTTGGCGTCAAACTCCTAAGTAGACAATACTTTCTGTTGTAGAAAAAACCCTTCAGATAACATAAGTAGACATAATTTTTTTATGCTAAATGATTGCAAAGGAGCAAGGGTGAAATTGATTTTTTTTTAATTTCAAGTTAAGCAATAAAAAAAAGATTATTGATAACAAATGGTTAAATTAAGGGATAAAAAATTACATTAAACAACAACAAAAAAAAAGCTTGAACGTTGTAGCTAAACCCGTTGAACCTATAATCCAGATCATGAACTTAACCGGATCTATTAACAAAATTATTAAGAAAAAGTTCTAAAAAGAGCTTAGATGGGCAGACCTTACACACCAAGGCTTGACATATTTGTTTTTTTTAATTCCTTTTAAGGGGTGAACAACCTGAAAAAATCAAACAATACATCACCTGTTGATACAAACAACATGTTATTTGTTTGCCTAAATTCTATCCACCACTATGGTGGTAGAAAATCAAGCCAATTTTTTTTTACTAATTTATTTTCTAATCCATTTTTTAAAAAGAATATTTTATAAACCCCCTGAGGATATCTTTACTAATTTATCAATTTAGATATACTTCTTAAAAAACATTGAGATTTTAAACAATCAACACCAAACGTTTTTTAACAAATGAAATTTGTGAACACCGATATCAACTATTTTGGTAGTCAGAATTGGTGAAAACAACAACTTTCTTTCTTAACACGTGGAATCCAATGATGCTTTCTATCTCGTCTCACAAATCAGTGATTGAAAAATAATAAAAATAAAATCTTGATTCAAAATTGAATTTAAAAAAAATTAAAGGACCAAAAGGTATAATTTTAGAAATCAGAGGATCAAATTGAACTTTTAGCGCTAACTTCAAACACATCATCTATTTTCGGTGTTTTTTTTCACATTAATCCTCATTCTTTTAATTTTATCTCCTAGTCAACAAATAAAAAGAAATTAGATATCACAATTAAAGAACTAAATAAAAAAATAAAAATTTAAATGATTAAAATGAAAAAATCTTTGAGTTTATATTGTACTGTGGTATGAATAATGTTTTATAATGTTGAACACCACCCTTCATTTTAGATTTTTTTTAATTTAATATCAAGAAATTAAAATAGTAATAATTTACTTAATATTAAACATTAATATATGCGTTCAAAAATTGAAATCCTATAACATAATTACAATTATGCCACTAAATAAACCACACCACTTTGCTTTCTCTCTCCAACAATGGAGTTCTAGAGAGAGAGATTGAAAGAGGAAAAATAGTAGAGGTTCAGTTCACCTGTACCAGACTTTGAAGTTAGTCTCTCTCTCTCTCTAAGATGGTGGTTTTTACTCTCTTTTAACCTCGAAAGAGAAATAAATAAATAAAAGGAATCTCCATGGAAATGCCCGGTCGAAGATCCAACAACTACACTCTCCTTAGCCAGCAGGCAGAGGAGCAACAGCAAGCACCGCCGCCATACTACGAGTCGTCGTCTCTCTCTGGTGACTCAAAAAATAACAAACTAATAATAAAGCAGCAAGAGAGAATCTTCGTGGATTGGGAGCCTGATCATAGAATAATGGGAGGAAACAGTAATCGAACTGGTTTGTATTCTTCATCGTCAGCAGCGATCGGTTTGCAAAGGCAATCGAGTTGGAGTAGTTTCGGAGAGAGTTCCTTATCAGGAGAGTATTACCCGCCGACTACTCTGTCAACCGGTGGAGTAAATGAGATTGATCAGGCGTATGGGTATGAGGATGGGAATTTTATGACGGCGGCCAGACTCCCCTCTAATGGATCCTCTGGGAAGAGTTGGGCGCAGCAAACTGAAGAAAGTTATCAGTTACAGTTGGCTTTGGCTTTGAGATTGTCGTCCGAGGCCACCTGTGCTGATGATCCTAATTTTCTCGATTCTTTTCCGGCTGAATCAGCGTTGCGCTCCTGTACCTCTAACTCGCCAGAGGCCTTGTCTCATCGATTTTGGGTATGCTTGCTAATTTATTGTTTTTTTTTTCAAATAATAATAATAAAAATATATTCGTAGAAATGTTGACCTCGAGCTCTTACTTATGGATTAGATTATTTTACATAGTTTGGGTGACGAGACGAGGGAAAATTGATTTAGTTGATAACTAATGTTTGAAATCTATTCTAATCAATTGTGCATTGAAAATGAACTAATAATATGCAAGCTAGAGGTTAGAATATGTCGAAGACAAGAGGTGTTGTTTGGGATAATTTGGGGAAGAATGAAGTTTTTAATCATTTTCTGGTCTGCCCATAACAAAACCGTAGTTCTCTATCGTGAGCCTGGATCAAAACTAAAGCTATAAAAGTGATTCGATGTGTCAAATGAAGAAATATACATGTGGACATGAGAAGCTGCCATACTTTCCTAGTTGATGAGACAACCCTTTCTTGATTAGCCCTCCTGCAAAGTCCCTTTTGCTCTAGGTGGATGATTGCATGCAATCCCTCTAATTCAGTCTTATTAATTCTCCTCAATTTGTATTTGTGGATTGAACTTGCTACTCGGAACCATACTGTACACTAACCTTGTAGGAACTAAGTAGACAGCCCTTTTCGCTTTACGGTCATTCTTGCTGCAATCCAAGTAGGTTTCTTCTAACTTTAGCTTTTAGTGGATTGAAACTCAGACATAGAATTATGTTGTGTCACTGGAGGGAAGCCAAGATTGTCTTCATTTTAGCTGCTAAAGTGAAGCTTATTTTTCACTCTAGGATGGATGGAATGCAGATGGATGATATGGTGGGCCCCATAGACATTTTACTGCGAAATGAAAGAGGGGAGAGGTACCATTTATGAGTGGGTCTATTGGTGCTAGCCTACTCTACTACCAACTTTAACCTTAATCATTAGGAAAAAGGGTGAGGGTTAGTGTAATGTATTAAATCAAAACTTCTTTAGGTTATCTGTTGTTTGCATGTCATGCTTTGTAGATTAGCATAGTTATTTTCCCTGTGTATATGGGTGCACTAGAGGCTGAAAGTCCAAAGTAACCTCGAGGTGGATGTGTGATCCAGTTTCCGAAACTTTCATTCCACTTATTGGTGGTTTTGCGTATTAGCATCTGGCCTAGCATAATAAGACTGTACACGTCTCTTCATTTTAGTACAGCGAATGGAAATGTCAAATAGTCACAGCTCCACTCTTTAATTGGTTCCTCCTGTAGCATAATAACAAAACTAGCTTATTGGAATTCACCGTTAAAAGATGCAACTTATTAGTGTAGTGCACATCAGGTGAGTGGATGCTTATCATATTTAGACAAAATTCCCGATGGATTTTACCTAATACATGGAATGGATCCGTATGTGTGGACTGTGTGCACTGATTTGCAAGAGAATGGCCGTATTCCATCAATTGAATCACTAAAGTCTGTTGATCCCAATGCTGATTCTTCAATGGAAGTGGTTTTGATTGATCAACGTAGTGATCCATGCTTAAAGGAACTCCAGAATAGGGTCCATAGCATTTCTTGTAGCTGTGTAACAACAAAAGAGGTAGTTGATCAGCTGGCAAAGCTTGTTTGCAATCGGATGGGGTGAGTTCCAGTCTTTATTCATGCAAAAGTCTAAGAGGTAGCTTTTTATACAATACTTTGTTCATCGTGATCTTATTGCTATCATAAGGGGGTCAGCCAGCAGACGAGAAGATGATTTCGTTTCCATCTGGAAGGAATGCAGTGATGATCTAAAAGATTGCTTAGGATCTGTTGTGGTTCCAATAGGCAGCCTATCCAGTGGTCTATGTAGTCATAGAGCTTTACTATTCAAGGTAAGAAGGCCTTTCATATTTTTATGCAGTGATTTCTATTTTTGTTTTCAACAATTAACTAGCATTTTGCTTGCAACTTTTGCTGGAGTTGCAGTATTTTAAAATTGATAACAAGTATGATGAAGAACATTTCTCAACCCCCTCACTAAAGAGTCCTGATTGTGAATCTGTTTATTGTTTTTCTTGGTAGCAGAGAGGGATTGATGCTAACTTATATTATTTATGTAGGTGTTAGCTGACACTATTGATTTGCCATGTCGAATTGCAAAGGGCTGTAAATATTGTAAAAGAGATGATGCTTCCTCCTGTCTTGTTCAGTTCGAGCTTGACAGGTATTTTTTTTGCCAATCATCGTGGTATCTTTCTGTTATTATTTGTTGCCAATTCAACAATTTATCCAACATTGTTTAGTTGGTTTAAGTGTGAAATTAAATGAATCAAAGTTTAGTTGGTTTATTCAGAGTTATTGACATCCTCTCATTGTTGTAGATTCTTCCTTTTCTCCTTTTCTTTCTTGTGAACATAACCTTGCTTCTTCTAAGATCTATTTTAATGTTCATCCTTGTTACTTGTTAACAACATTGGAGAAGATTTTTTTTAAGATTTACAGAAGTAGACACATTGCATACAAATTCAACGTAATGCATACCTCGAGTAAAGCTAAACAAAGTAGTTTATATCAATAAATGTTAGATTCCAGTTGCCAGTTGATTGTTGTGGTTTATTTTCTCTCCTTTCTTCCTTGGTGTGCTACATGTCAAAGAACCATCTTAACCTAATAGATTAAGGTAAAGTTCTAAGATATAATTTATATTATTCTCTAATACATCCCCTTAAATGAAAGCCCTTTGAACTTGAAACTTGCATAGACCCACACTATCTTGTGTTTAATTTTTATCAAATAAATGGAGATGGTGAGATTCGAACTCATGACCGCTTGTCAGAACTATCTCAACCCAATAGCTTAAACTGTTAGGTAAGGTTCTAAGATATGATTTATATTATTCCCTAACACTACAATTGGGTCATTTTTTTATTAATGATGCAGTCTAGATTTTTTTGGCAGTCTGGGACTCTAGGCTCTGCATATTTCATAATTATAGGTACAGTTTGTGAGTAACATCTAACAAAGTACATTTAATTCATTTCAGGGAGTATCTAGTTGACTTAGTTGGAATGCCTGGCTGTTTATGCGAGCCTGATTCCTTGCTCAACGGTCCTTCTTCCATTTCAATTTCTTCACCATTGCGCTTTCCTCGAATCAAATCAGTTGAACCTACCGTTGATTTCAGGTCATTGGCCGAACAATATTTCTTGGACTGCCAATCACTTAATCTTGTATTTGATGATGCTTCAGCAGGTAAATATTTTACAAAGCAGCTACATAAACCACACAAAGTCCATATTTCCGTGACCTGTCTCTGGATGTGATTATTTCTCTTCAACATGCGCTTTTTATTATCTGCCTGCATTAATGAGAGTATAATCTGTGTTTGCCAATTGCTCATGTTGCATGCCCTTAATTGCAAACTTGAATTAATTGCCCAAAGCTATCTTTTTACGAGAATTTATTAGTTGGATTTGTATATATTTTTATTGCTGTTATCTTGAAGTCTTGCTGCTAAAACTTGTAATTAGTTGATAAATTTGTTTTAGATCATTGTGTTCATGCAGGAGGTAATTATTAAATGAACATGGTTCACTATGTGAGGCTATGGATGATGCGAACCTCATGAGTATAAATATCCAGAAACTCATAATGAAGTGGATAAACAACCTAAGAAAGTTGAAATCAAGTTTGTGATAGATAAACCTTGACCCAGAGATAACCTTGTATCAAAAAACCAAAGGTATTGAAGATTGAACTTAGACCCGTTAATTATAGAGAATCAAGAACCCGAAGTATTTGAAGACGCCACAAAGTCAGTTATACCTTGATAAGTCAAATTTGTTCTGTCTCAGCAAAAAGAAAAGTGTTGCATCGCGTAAAACACAAGTTTATTTAAAACATTATGGCTGTTGAATTTTTGTAGCAAAAATAAAACAATATATAGTCCTCCTTAATAACTATAATGAACTCTTATTGGGTTGCAAACCAACAGACTCAAGCTAATAATTAGCAGACACAAGCCTAATGCCTAAAACAATTATAAAACAATTATAAAACATTGATTTTGGGTCAGAACAAACTCAAACTAAAACACAAGTCCTAAATTGAATGTAAATATCCAAATAATAAAATAAAACAACAAATAAAATCTTAAAACAATTCAGAGTAATACAAAGAAATAATTCAACCAAAAAGTAATCTACCATTAAATACTCAAACCCTTCTTTTCTTGTGTAGTTAGGATAAATATGGAATCTTTGTAAGAAAAAAAGATTTTGAAATATGAATGAATTCTTGCCACAATTAGAAATTATGATGCTGGCTATTAAAGATTCTTGTAAAATTACGAAACTAAAAAAAAATAAGTTACTGAATATCCTTGCGAGAAAAAAAATCCTCTACAAATAGGAAGTTCACAAATTAAAAGATAATAAATAACAAAATTCGCATTGCATTTATTGATATGTATTGCAAGACCTTACCAAACTTCGATTGATATGGAATTTTTAACCAATATACAACAATATTTCTGGAAACTCCTGGTAAAATTTCAGCTTGATCCAATAATCGAATCGAGAGTTATGTTTGATAGCGTAAAACTGGACAGTAGACATAATTACGTTATAATCCAAATTTTCTTGTTCAACCTTTTCTTGGATTATATCATTCCCTCTCTTCAAGATGATTCATCCTCAAATCACCAATAGGTATAATGGATGTTTATAGGACTTTTGTTTAAGTTTTTAAAGCTCTTTTCTTGTCAACACTTGCTTCTAACAACTTTCTATGAAAATTGCATCCTTCTCTATCGTCTTTCATTCCTTCGATGTTGTTGCTCCTATCTCTGAAGCTTGGCATTCGTAGAATAGTTCTTGTAACTTAACAAATTCTTGCTTTAAAACCCCAAACATACGAGATGTCTTTGCTTTCTTGAGCAAAAACCTTTATTCGTTCCCTTTCTCTTGGTAAATACATGACATAAATACAAAAAAGAGATGAAAGAAAAGCAATATATGATATGAAAACATTATGGAATAGGAATTCTAACCTTAAATTTTGAATTTGAAACTATAGGTACCATACTAATTTTAACACCAAACTCGAAAACTTCAATTTACTTACCCGAATGAATCTCCCTCTATAAACCAAAATTTGCAATCTTGTTAATTTCTTAATTTTTTTTTTACTCTAAATAGATATTCTAGATAGAATTAAATGTTGGACTTTTTTTTTCTTCAAATGATCCTTAACACAAAACTATACAATATTGAAAGAAGAGAGAATAAAACTGACTCAAAACAAGACAAAAAAAAAGAAAAACCATGGATATAAAGATCCATAAACCTACAACAACGTAGATAAACAACCCAAGAAAGCTGAAATTCAGGTTTAGATAGAAACCTAACCCAGAGATAACCTGTACCTAAGAACCAAAGGTAGTGGAAAAGAACTTGGATCCGTTGTTTATAGCGAAACAAGAACCCGAAGTATACAAATACGCCACAAGGTCGGTTGTATCTTGATAAGTCAGTTGTTGATCTTTGTCCTAACAAAGAAAAAAGGTTGCATCACGCAAAACACAACTTTATTCAAAACATTATGGCTGTTGACTTTTGTAGCAAAGAAAATAATGTATAGTCCTCCGAAATAATCATAATAGACTCTTATTGGGTTGTAAATCAATTGATCCAAGCTAATAATCAACTAACACAAGTCTAATGCCTAAAATAGTTTAAAACATTAATTTTGGATCAAAACTAAAACACAAGCCCCAAACTGAATATAAATATCCAAATAATGAAATAAAATAAAAAATAAAACCTGAAAATAATTCAGCTTAATACATAGAAATAATTCAACCCAAAAAGTAATCTACCATTAAATATTTCAACACTCATTTCCTTATGTAGTTAGGATAAAGAAGGAATTCTTGTAAGAAAAGATTTTGGAATATAAAGGAATCTTTGCCACACTTGAAAACTATGATGTTACCCATTAAAGATTCTTGTAGAACTAAAAAATTCTCAAAAATAAGCCGCTGAATATTCTTGTGTTACGAGGAAATGAATCATCTTCAAATAAAAAGTTCACAAGTCAAAAGGCAACAAATAACAAAATTCGTATGCATCTATTGATTTGTATCGTAAGACCTTATCGAATTCCGATTGACCTGAAATTTTAACCCGATGTGGAACATCATGTGTGGAAACTCCTAGTAAAATTCCAGCCCGATCCGACGGTCTGATTGAGAGTTATGCTCAAGAGCGTTAAAATTGGACAATAGATACAATTACACTAAAATCCAAATTTTCTCTAACCTTTTCTTGGATCATATCAATGAACTAACCATGAAAGGGAAATAATCATTTTTCTAATTTCTTCTTAACAATGAGAAATATTTCTTTATTTTTTCTTTATAGCCATATTTATTGTTCGTTTATTTTAAAGTTGGTGATGTGGCCAAATAAGATGATATGTCCTTCCATAATTGGTTGGTCCATGGCATGAACAAGCTCACCTAATAATTTTTCCAACTTAAATTCATATGTACCTATCAAACCCAAAAAGTGAGCTATCATTTTTTCATTAAAATACTTAAATGTATTGGACTGAACTACCCTTCGGTAACCTACTTTACTGTAGACAAATTTCTAATTTAATCTTCCCTTTCCCATTTTTGCAAGATCAAAAAGGTTTGTGCTCACTCTCCCTGATATTTTGTTTCCTCAGTACTTTATGTCTTTACAGTATGTCAAGAGTTTTAGTTTTCTAGCTTCATAAGATTGATTTGATGGATTTTGATATGCATGCCTTAACTGCCCTGTAACTTTGATAGCAAAGACCAAGAAGATGGTCGTGTGGTATAATAATATCCTCTCATCTCACAACTGATTTTAGAGGAAACGACTTGATCTTGGGTAAAGATCCAACCACTTTTGGAAGGATAGGAAACCATGTTGACTTCTCTTATGTGTATTTAAGAGACCTCCTTTACTAAAAGTTGAAATTAGGGTTTTTTTTTTTTTTTTTTTTTTTTTTTAACTCTTCTCTCAAAGTGTATTTAGCTTGGTAACTTAAAAACTCCAGCAGTGTTAATCTATCATTTAAACAAATGGGTGTTTTGGTATGGAATAATTTAGTTTGGGTTCGATGGAGTGCATAAATAATTTGTATGGAGAGTTGTTAAATTCTGACTTCTCACTTTATTTCATAATGAATTCTTGAATATATACAGCATCTACATATCTATATTAGGACAGCTATTAACTATACATAAATAGGTATTATTGCTAGGTTCTGATTTATAGGAAAAGATATCTGATTTTCTGTTTTTACTCTCTACAAATCAGCTTGAAATCTGCCTTAATTACTTCAGAATCTTCAACACTCCCCCTCAAGCTGGATGGAAGAGATCTTTCATTCCCAGCTTGTCCAAGGTGTTTTTGAACACAGGATTCTGAACACCTTTAGTAAATATATCAGCAAGTTGTTCCCCGGTAGGCACATAAGGAGTGCATATCAATCCACTCTCTAACTTTTCTTTGATGAAATGTCTGTCTACCTCCACATGTTTAGTTCTATCATGTTGTACTGGATTGTGTGCTATTGCAATGGCAAACTTATTGTCACAGTACAACTTCATTGGTTCATCCCATTTGATTCTTAAATCTTCTAGGATAATCTTCGTCCATTGTAACTCACAAATTCCAAGGGCCATTGATTTGAATTCTGCTTCTGCACTTGATCTTGACACAACATTTTTTTTTTTGCTTCTCCATGTCACAAGATTTCCTCCCAGTAGAGTACAATTTCCTGATGTTGATCTTCTATCTGTTAATGCACCAGCATAGTCTGCATCTGTATAGCATTCAAGGTTCAAATTCCCATGATTTTTATACAAAATTCCTTTTCCAGGAGTAGACTTCAAGTATCTAAGGAGTCTATACACTGCCTGGAGATGTGAATCTTTCGGGTTGTGCATAAATTGACTCACCACACTCACGGCATAAGCAATGTCTGGACGAGTGTGAGCTAAGTAGATCAACTTACCAACTAACCTTTGGTATTGACCCT
>Ga0325402_1001302_pt1 | contig 20102 bp, 16 predicted proteins | sample PopdelMetagenome_22_FD_207212 | JGI IMG/M metagenome (GOLD analysis project Ga0325402, IMG submission 207212) | Populus deltoides microbial communities from Bellville, Georgia, United States - Xylem-PdKOR-R3 | ecosystem: Host-associated > Plants > Phyllosphere > Stem > Wood/Secondary xylem...
TTGAATCGCTTGATTTTGATATCAGAAGCTCAAGATATTCCCGTTTGAATATCTAGTGTGAAAGCAGGGATTCCTGCCGCGAGAAGTATCCTGACCCGATTTTTGCACTAAAAAACTCTATTTCCATCACAAATTTTGATGATTTGTTCTTAGGTCATACTCTCATTCATATCGGGATTCTCAGCATTGTCAGTTTCTAAATTAAATCAGGAGACCCTTTTTGATCAACCAGATTACTACCAGATTTTGTTCTTTAAAACGATTTTATCTCCCTTCGACTCCTTCATCAAAGTTGTAGTCCTGGATGCATAGATGAATTTGGGCTTTTGAATTACTTGATTTCGATACCAGATGCTCAAGATATTCATGTTTGAAATCTAGCGTGAAAACATAGAATCCTACTGCGAGAAGGTTTCCAGCCGAGTTTGGTTGCAATTCTGTTATTCAAAAGAATTTATCTCACTTTGAATCCTCCATCAAAGTTGTAGTCCGGGACATGTAGATGAATTTGGGCTTTTTAATCGCTTGATTTCAATATCAGAAGCTCAAGATATTCCCGTTTGAATATTTAGTGTGAAAGCAGGGATTCCTGCCGCGAAAAGAATTTTTGCCCAAGTTCGCAGGCCTGATTCGAAGGATTTTTTTGGACCAAGGACTGAATTGAAAAGTGATAAAATAATGGATTCAACTGAAGATGAAATCAGAAAGAAATTGGTTGGAACTGGATCATCATAAAATGACGGGATTTCTACCGCACCGAATAAGTAAATAAGACTTTGCAGCATGCACCCCTCCCATCTGATTTCTTTCCTTTTTCACTGCATAACCCTCCCTATCTGATTTCTTTCCTTTTCTTCACAACTTCCTGCTAGTTTCCATGATTATTTCGTTTGATTTTGGAGCTGCATATCACGTTTTTGTGCAACTATAATTCATAGGAAACAGCAGCTTTTGATAGCTGCAAAATGCCATAAAGAGAAGAACCTCACCATTATCTAATGGCTGGAATTTTAACCCTAACATAGATGGCTGGGATTATGTGCTAATGTTGGAAAGAAATCACTAGAATCAGCACATAATCAATGAGAATATTGTAGTTTCCTCATTTGTATTATTTGGCTGCAAATCAGCTGGGATTGTCATCCTAGATTAATGCATTGAATCTTTCCTAACAAGAGTGGTGTATTTCAATATACGCTGCCTCTGCTGACCTAAAGAAGGAAAAGAGGACAGAAAGGAGAAGAAGAAAGACAAGAAAAAACGCAGGAGAGGATAGTGCAGATAACAGAAGAGACAAAAGGAAAAAAAGGGAGACGGAGGCAAAACTAGGAGAAAGAAAGGAGGCTTTTCTTTGATACTAAAAAGCCTTCACTGGAACGTGAAAGAGAGAAAGAAAAGAGGGAGCAGAAGCACAAAAGAAAACAGAGAGTAAGATCTGCAGGTATAGTTTCCAGCTTCTTTTCTTTGTTTTATTCAAACTTGGCACCGTTGGGCTGTTCTATCCCAAAACTCGTCTCTTCTTTTGCTCTATATATTTCGTTTCTGTTTGAACAAAAGGTACCATGCTTGCCCGCTGTTTTTTCCCTGATTTTGAGTCGAATTATTGTTGACGTTAAAGCTGCGTGCTCCTTTTCTTGTTCTATTGCTGCGAGGGACTGTGAGTTTTTAAAGGTCTTCATTGTCCCTTTCCTCCGTCTGCTCGAGTGTCACCTGGCCACAGAATGTTGCATAAGAAATGTTGTGGCTTATAGGCGTGTTTTTACTCAGAGGAGAAAGTCAAAGAAAAACATGAGGGAGGGTACTTTTCAGTTAAGGGACTTTGTGTTTTTTTTTCGGTTTCAGCAGGTTCCGGGTCACACTTTTCCTCTCTGTTTATTGTTAAAAAAATGAGATAGCAGGCATGTTTTTTTTTAGTCTTAGCATTTCCTATATGTTCTCTTCTTTTGTGTGAAATGCGCATGACAGTTTTTTTTATCAAGATCAGGAAAAGGATGAGTGGTGAGTCACGATTCCTGTTATAGGTTTTTGCTTCAAAACTTTGTTTTAATGTTTTGGGCCCACTGACTTGTGTTTTATTTTAGAGAATGATGGGTCAGATTTGTTTCGGTTTCAAGTTTACCGGTTTCAAGTTTAAATTGGTGTGCCAACCTTGTTTATTGGGGATGAATTGTTTTAAGCTTCTAGCGGATTTTGGAATAGGTGAATATTTTTTTTTGTGATGTTTGTGTAATCGTGTTATTCATGTTTCTGAAAAAACAAAAAAAAATATTTTCTTGTGTGTTGCATACGGCCAATACCCTAACATGTTTTGAACGCTTTTTTTTCATACAAAAAATATTAGAAGTTTTGAAAATGTGTTTTCGCATGGATTTCTTAAACACAAAAAAAATTATTTTCTTGCATTTCTGGATTTTACAACATGTTTGTAAAACTTCTAAGGGTATTGGTCAATATTCCAAAAAATATAAAAATCTTATTTTGGGGGGAATTCATCTATTATTCACCGCTAATGTTTGGATAAAGGAATCCTTAAAGGATTAATATCCAAAATATTATTGGGAATAATTTGTTATTATTCACTGTTAATATTTGGATAAATAAACCCGGAGTGGTAAATATCCAAAATAATTTTCTAGGAATAATAAATTCTCACACATCCTTGAAAGAAGCCTTGATTATAATCGAGGACATTTTTTTTTTACTCCATGGTTTACGAGCCGAGAGAGTATAAAACACTAAGGCAAAAATAGGCTTTTAAAGCGCCCTAGATTTCTAAATTTTTGTCCCTCCTCCTTGCGATTTACGAGTCGCAAACTCTTGAAATACCAAGGGAAAAATGAGCTTTTAAAGCACATGGAATCTCCTTGGATTTCTATCTTAATAAATTTAGTTAGAATCAAGCCTAGAAAAACTGATGGAATTAGAAAACACCAACACCATAGCAATTATAAGACAAAACAAACACCAAGCAGCTTACCTTAGGTAGAGCGTACTAGGGGTGCTAATACCTTCCCTTTACACAACCAGTCCCTTGCCTTAGAATCTCTGAAAGACCAGTCAGGTTTTCTAGTGACCATAATACAGGTGGCGACTCCCTTATTAAAAAAAACAAAAAACAAAAACTCTGAAATCAATCGAGGGTCGCCATGATGCCGCGCTCCGCTCGCGAGGGTGCGACACAGTTTAACCTATATATTATTTATTTGTATTTAAGTTAAGACTAAGCACTCATAATATACAGATTATTCATAATTCTAGCCTCCCTTTTGTGTTTGATCTTAATTATTTTAACATGGTATCAAAGTTGGTTTTATGGAACGAGGCTTAATCCCGAACACAGCTTCGCAGATCCAAAATTTGGTATTTCATCTTTCTTTCAGCCTCTACAATTTGGTATCTGTATTCAGTTTTTGCAATTGCAATTATTTTGGTAGTTCGTCTTCCCTTCAGTTTCTGCAATTTGGTATTCACATTCAGTTTCTGCAATTATTTCGGTATTTCGTCAAGAAGATATTTGTTCAGTTTTTGCAATCTCTGTTCAGTTTTTGCAATTTGGTATTTTGTTTTCCACTGCTTTTGCATTCTGGTTCTCTATGACTGTTGATTATGGCTACTGAAAGAGATGATTCACTTTAGTTTGTGAGTGTGAGGTTGGATGGGAAGAACTATTCGTATTGGAGTTATGTAATGAGAAATTTCCTTAAGGGTAAGAAGATATGGGGGTATGTTAGTGGAAATTATATGATACCTAAGAATATTGAGGAGGGGGATGTTGTTTTGATAGATACATGGGAAGAAAATAATGCAAAGATCATTACTTGGATCAACAATTCTGTTGAGCATTCAATAGGTACGCAGTTGGCGAAGTATGAGACAGCAAAAGAGGTTTGGGATCATCTGCAAAGGTTATTCACACAATCAAATTTTGCAAAACAGTATCAATTAGAGAATGACATACGAGCTCTCCATTAGAAGAATATGAGTATTCAAGAGTTTTATTCTGCTATGACAGATCTTTGGGATCAATTGGCTCTTACAGAATCGGCAGAATTAAAGGCATGTGGTGCCTATATTGAGAGTAGAGAGTAGCAACGATTGGTACAGTTTTTAACAGCACTTCGCAGTGATTTCAAAGGACTTAAAGGTTCAATTCTACATCGCTCTCCACTACTATCTGTTGACTCTGTTGTCAGTGAGTTATTGGTTGAAGAAATACGTCTTCAGTCTTATTCTGAAAAGGGAATTCTTTCTGCTTCAAATCGTTCGATACTAACAGTACCTTCTAAGCCATTCTCTAACCATCAGAACAAGTTTTACACAAAGATTGGCTTCGATGAGTGCAGTTTGTGTAAGCAGAAAAGGTCATTGGAAGGCTCAGTGTCCTAAGTTGAGACATCAGAATCAAGCTTGGAAGCCTGGCAGCCAGTCACAATCTAATGCTCATAGAGCACCTTAGGGTTATAAACCACCACACCACAATACCGCAGCAGTGCCTTCCCAGGCTCTATTACCGATCCTAATACTTTGGCTGAGCAATTTCAGAAGTTTCTCTCCTTGCAGCCATAAGCAATGTCTGCTTCTTCTTCCATAGGTCAGTTGACTCATAGTTCCTCAGATATGTCACACTATGAATTGGTCTTGGATTCTGGTGATTCCCATCATATGTCTCCAGATTCCTCATCTTTTACCTCTATGTCCCCTTTGTCCTCCATTCATGTTATGACTGCTGATGGCACTCCTATGCCTTTTAGGGAGAAGCTATTCTTACTGCTGTAAGTTTGATTAATACGATTCAATCTTCTCATAGTTTAGGTCTATCTTCTTTTGAAAAGTTATATGGGTATGTCCCTGATTATTCATCATTTAGAGTCTTCGGTTGTACTTGTTTCGTTCTTCATCCTCATGTAGAACACAGTAAGTTATCCTCTCGATCTGCTATTTGTGTCTTTCTGGGTTATGATGAAGGTAAAAGGGGGTATCGTTGTTTTGATCCAATAAATCAGAAACTTTATGTGTCTCGTCATGTTGTCTTCCTTGAGCATATACCTTTCTTTTCTATTCCATCCACTACTCATAGCCTGACTAAAACTGATCTTATTCATATAGATCCCTTTTCTGAGGATTCTGGTAATGATACCTCTCCCCATGTTCGATCAATTTGTACTCATAACTCTGCAGGTACTGGTACTTTACTCTCTAGCACACCTGAAGCTCCATTCTTATCTACAGCCCCTCAAGCTTCATCTGAGATTGTGGATCCACCTCCACGTCAGTCCATCCGCATTCGTAAGTCCACAAAACTACCAGATTTTGCTTATTCTTGTTATTCTTCATCATTTACTTCCTTTTTAGCTTCTATTCATTGTCTCTTTGAGCCCTGTTCCTATAAATAGACAATTCTTGATCCGCTTTGGCAGCAAATTATGGATGAGGAACTTTCTGCTTTGCACAAGACAGATACTTGGGATCTGGTTCCTCTACCTCCTAGTAAGAGTGTCATTGGGTGTATAAGATCAAGACTAATTTTGATGGGTCTATTGAGTGATACAAAGCTAGGCTGGTTGCAAAAGGATACTCTCAACAGTATGGTATGCACTATGAGGAGACATTTGCCCCGGTTGCAAAAATGACTACTATTCGTACTCTTATTGTTGTAGCTTTGATTCGTCAGTGGCATATTTCTCAACTTGATGTTAAAAATGCCTTCTTGAATGGAGATCTTCAAGAAGAAGTTTATATGGCACTCCCTTCTGGTATTTCACATGACTCTGGATATGTTTGTAAGCTTAAGAAAGCATTATATGGTCTCAAACAAGCACCCCATGCTTGGTTTGAGAAATTCTCTATTGTGATCTCGTCTCTTGGCTTTGTTTCTAGCAGTCATGATTCTGCTCTTTTTATTAAGCGCACTAATATAGGTCGTATCATTCTATCTTTATATATTGATGACATGATTATTACTAGTGATGACATTGATGGTGTTTCAGTCTTGAAGACAGAGTTGGCTAGACGATTTGAAATGAAGGATTTGGGTTATCTTCAATATTTCCTAGGTATTAAGGTAGCATACTCACCTAGAGGTTACCTTCTTTCTCAATCGAAATATGTTGCAGATATTCTTGAGCGGGCTAGACTTACTGATAACAAGATTGTAGATACTCCTATTGAGGTTAACGCGAGGTACTCTTCTTCTGATGGTTTACCTTTGATAGATCCTACTTTATACCGCACTATTGTTGGGAGTCTGGTATATCTCACCATTACAAGTCCAGATATTGCATATGTTGTTCATGTTGTTAGTCAATTTGTTGCTTCTCCTCCTACTGTTCACTAGGTAGTTGTTCTTCGTATTTTGCGATATCTTCGAGGTACAGTTTTTCAAAGACTTTTACTTTCATCCACCTCTTCCTTAGAGTTACGTGCATACTCTCATGCTGATCATGGTAGTGATCCCACAGATCACAAGTCTGTTACCGGGTTCTGTATCTTTTTAGGTGATTCCCTTATTTCTTGAAAGAGCAAGAAACAATCTATTATTTCTCAATCATCCACCGAATTAAGTAGAATATCGTGCCATGACATCTAGTACCAAAGAGATTGTTTGGTTATGTTGGTTACTTGCTGATATAGGAGTTTTCTTTTCTCATCCTAGTCCTATGTATTGTGACAACCAGAGTTTTATTTAGATTGCTCACAACTTGGTTTTTCATGAGTGAACTAAGCACATTGAGATCGATTATCATCTTACTCGTCATCATCTCAAACATGGCACCATTGCTTTATCTTTTGTTCCTTCTTCCTTGCAGATTGCAGATTTCTTTACCAAGGCGCATTCCATCTCTCGTTTTCGTTTTCTGGTTGGCAAACTCTCGATGCTTGTAGCTGCCACATCGTGAGTTTGAGGGGAGATGTTAAATAATATTTATGTAGTCTTATTTATTAATGATAGAATAGTACTTTCAGTTTAACCTATATATACTTTATTTGTATTTAGGTTAAGTTTAAGCACTCATAATATACAGATTATTCAGAATTCTAGCCTCTCTTTTGTGTTTAATCTTAATTATTTTAACAAGGTGGTATTACTATGTATTTATTTGTATGTTTTATTGTATGATATAATAGATATGAATTTTTGGACTTTAAAAGAAGAAGCATTATGGAAGGAAAAAATGAAATTTAATTCAATGGTATTTTGATCTTTTTCCTAAAAAGTGGCATTTAGGTAATTTCAGGCACTTATAAAGATATTTTTTAATTAGTTTTTTACATCTATATGTATTTTATTTTTTGTATTTTGTAAAATACTTGAAAGTGATAAGAACAATGACGATGCAGGTCCAATGCCTAAAATTTTTCTGTCATCGCATGCAGGTCCAACACCCTTTTTTTGTATTTAATTTAATAAAATTAAAGAAAAATATGAAAAAGCAAAGAAAATAAAAAAATAATATAGAAATCAATTTATCTTTCACATTAAGGAAAAATAGGACATATTTTTTTTTTGTGTCATAGCTTTTGTAGAATTCTCTGAAATTTCTAATGAAATTTCAGCCAAGTTATCAATTATTTAAATACTGCACTAGCCCCAACGCATTCAACTTTGGAGTTTTAATAGGGTTCGGTTTTTTAGACTAGGTACACCAGTGCACCTTTCATCTATTCCTGTGCATTTATACTTGGTCATATAGGGCAAATGAAAAGTCAACTATTTAAAAGCTTATTTAAAATAAAGATTTTCAAAAAATTGTGTTCTTTTATGACTGCTTATTTAAAATATTACATCAAATTTGTCTGTATATATAGACAATTCTGACAAGATTTTATATACTTAAAACAATTATATCCTTTCCAAAACTATTTTTTTATCTTTTTCATGTCAAAAAATTTATGTTACTTCTAACAGAGACCAACGCTTACAAAATTGTTGTTTATTCTCCCTTGTATTATTAAGAATAAAAGATTGAATATACATGAAAGTAGCTGTTGTTATGCATTTGATTTTCAATGCACTTGGGATAACAAAACAATTCTTTTGATCGTGTCAATGTGATTGGACTTGTTAATCTAAAAGCCAGCAATGGGCATAAATCCATCCTCATAGCTATTGACCACTTCACAAAATAGGTAGAAGCAAGTTTATACACCCATGTAACACAGAAGTTGGTGAAGAGGTTTATAAACAAAGACTTGGTTTGTCGATATGGTCCACCAGAAAAGATAGTGACTAATAATGCACAAAATTTCAATGGAAAAATGATAGTGGAGCTCTATACCAAATGAAAAATCAAGCATTCAAATTCCTCACCATACATGCCGAAGATGAATGGTGTCGTGGAAGCCGCCAACAAGAACATCAAGAAAATTATTCAGAAAATGGTAGTTACTTACAAAGATTGGCATGAGATGTTATCATTGGCTCTCCATACATATCGCACTGCAGTAAGAACCTCGACAGGAACTACTCTGTATTCTCTGGTGTATGGTATGGAGGCGGTGATGCCTTTGGAAGTAGAAATCCCCTCGTTAAGGGTGTTGATGGATTCCGAACTAGAAGAGGTCGAGTGAGCCAAAGTGAGATATGAACAACTAAACCTGATCAGCAAAAAGAGGATAACTGCGATTTGTCATCGTCAACTCTACCAGAATAGAATGGCCAAGGCATATGATAAAAAGGTTAGACCTCGTTTGTTCCAAGAAGGAGATCTAGTGTTAAAGAAGACATTGTCTTTACCAGGAGAAGATCAAAGCAAATGGGTGCCGAATTACGAGAGTCCTTATATAGTAAAGAAGGCTAAGAAAAAAAAGGAGAAGTAATTTGAGCAAATTATCAAAAAGAACACTTGGATCTTTGAAAGTCAAAACCCAACACTTGGGGGCATCACCATGAAAGTGAAAAAAAAAAGAGAGAAAAAAAATGATAGTTTGATGATGCTTTAAGATGAGGATCCTTAAACAAGTTTCCCTAAACACAGCCTACGAGATAGCTTCATAAGAACAAGAGATAGACGAAAAGTGACCTTAAGTCTTTAAACCCTCAAACACTTTTAAGACTTAAAACATCATTTTCTTTCACAGCCCATAGATGTAGCCTACATTACAAGCCTTTCGAAGTCCTTTCTAATCAAGCGCACATAACCTAGGTCGATAGATGTTGGTCTTATAGTTCACACGACTTGATAAATGAGTGATAATCCATTTTTGTCCATGGAAGAAAAATGCTAATATGAGACAATCCCCTTTTCTACACAGCCTTTTCAAATAGATATTTGAAACCTTTTGAAAAGATTAAACAGAAGGTCACCTTTGGTAAAAGCCCGACCTAAAGACAAACTGTATTCCAGAAACTGATAAAACCCTCAATGGGAATTGCTTAAAAGAGTTTTCGATGCGTATGTTGAAAGTTTCAGTTGTCATGAACAAAGCCAGGATTTTTACAGATTTTTCTTCTTGGAAAGATTTTTGTGCTGGAACAAAACCGAAAAGCCCTTAATTTGAGAAAGACAAATTAAAAGCATTTACCAGAGCATAATAAAAAGCAATGACAAATTAAGCATTTTTAGAAAAGGGTCACCTAACAAAAAAGAGAGTCAGGGATTTTTTCCGTGAGATGTGATGGGTAAGAGGGACAGCGTGAGAAACAGATTTTAGCATATGACTTCAAACACATGAACAAGCTCATGCCAAGAGAGAGTTCTACGAAACTGAAAGGACCTATGTTTCAAACCAGGTAAGGATTCATGCATGTCATCTAACCTTAAAACATTATATCAAATATTTATTGAAATGTTATAGACAAATCTTCAATGAAGTCCAGTAAGATTATGGGCGAAGAAAGAGTCATCAAGTTGATAATAACAAAAAATCACAGTTTTTTCCCTAGAACGGGAAGAAATGAAAAGAACCTTACCATTAGGAAATTCTCAAAAAGAAGAAAGAAGCAAGTTCAAACCCTACCAACAGGAAGAACCACACAATGGATTGTGGTTCTGGTTAAAGGGGATTGCTAGAAGGGACTCAGATTAGCCCAACAACACAACGAATTTTGGTTCTGGTTAAAGGGGATCACAAGAAGGGATCTGAGGTTAGCCCAACCATACCTTTACTATTGGTTTTGGTTAAAAGGGGTCGCCAGAAGGGATCTGAGGTTAGCCTAACCACACACATGATTTTGGTTCTGGTTAAAGGGGGTCGCCATAAGGGATCTCACATTAGCCCAACCATACTTTTATTATTGGTTATGGTTAAAGGGGATCGCCAGAAGGGACTCAGATTAGCCCAACCACACAACGGATTTTGGTTCTGGTTGAAGGAGATCCTTAAAAGGGATCTTAGGTTAACCCAACAACACACAGGATTTTGGTTCTGGTTAAAGGGGATCGCCAGATGGGATCTGAGATTAACCCAACCACACATAAAATTTAGCTTTGGTTAAAAAGAATCGCCAGATGAGATTTCAGGTTGACGAGCTACACAAACTTTAGTTCTGGTTAAAAGGAATCGCTAGATGGGATTTCAAGTTAACCCAATCAAAGACAGAATTCAAAGGATCACTAGATCGGGATCTCAAGATGACCAAGTTGCACGTAGTTTTGATCGTTAGTTTCCGGTTGAAGGGGATTGTTGTAAAAACAGAGTTTCAGATCAACCAAGTTTTGAGAAGATTAGTTTTGGAAGATCAATCTTGTTTATCTTTAACAGCTTACTTTGCAAAGCCTTTGGTCCGTAAGTATTATAAAGAGGGGGCATCTGTTGTAACTAAGTTTTTGTTCCCGACACAAAGAAAAAGAGAAAATACAAAAAAATCAAAAAAATATATATTCATAAGAAATCCAAAAATGATAACAATGAGAAGAGGATGTCGGAGCGCCCATAAAATAGTCAGAAATTGGTTAAGGAGGTTCAAAAATACAAAGTTTGAAATTTGACAGTATATTTTTGACCAATTAGAGCCCTGTTGATAAAAAAAAATCAATTTGAGGAAGAAAAGTTCAAAATCAGTTGTTTATGGACTCAATTAAATTTTATTGAAGGTTTAATTGAATTTATGGAGGGTTTGATTGCAAGAAAAGTTGATTTTTAAGTCATTTTGTGCTTTAATTTGAAGAAATTAAAGTTCCGAGGTCGAATTATAATTTTTAAGAGTTGATTTGGTCTTTATTGCATAAATATTAAAGTTTGATGGCCAATGAAAGACTTGATTGAAGAAATCTAAAACCAAGGACTAAACTGGAAAAGGCGCGTAAATAGAGGGTATGTAATTGATTGAATCAGGGACCAAATTGAATAAATCACAAATTGAGGACTGAAATGAAATGGCATGTTTTGGGAAAAACGACGCCGTTTCATCTATTGTTAAAAAAAAAGCCCAAAACGATGCTGTTTGGAACGACACTATGGGTTCTTCTTCTTCCCCTAGATGTGCAGAGGCAGGGGAAGAAGAATTGTGCTCCCCTACATTTGCTCCTCTTCCTCTCTCTCCCAAAACCTAAAAAATTGACAAAAAACCCCCACTTGCCTAAAATATGACCCATGGCCTACCATTAGACAAAAAAACAGAGGGGACAAGCCCCTCGGGCGGCCCTGAGGTGGCTGCCTAGTGGCCCCTGGGCCACCCTACCACTATGCCATGACTAGACAGGGGTAGTAGCCCTCTCTCCCCCGTTTTCCACTTATAAATACCATGGGAAAGAGAGGGTGAAAGGGAGGGTAGAAAAAAAAAGGAAATGAGGAGAAAATAGATAGGAACAGAAAAAGGAAAAAAAAGAAAAGAAAAGAGACGAAACAGAGAGGGATTATGAGAGTTAAGAAAAGAGAGAGACTCAAACCGAGAGAACGAGGGAAGAAAAAGAACAAAACAAACCAAGAAAAATAGAGAAACAGAGACAAAGAGGAAAAAAAATAGAGAAATGAGAGAAACAGAGGACGAGAGAATGCATAAACAGAGGAAAACAGAGAAAGAAAGATAGGGAAGGGAAGACCAAACAAGGGAGGTGAAAAATAGAAACTGAAGCAAGAGAGAAGGGGCAGCAGAAGCAAGAAAAATAGAGAAAAAGAAAAGAAGAAAAAGATAAGGAAATAGAGGAAGAACAACCATTATTCTACCATCATTTTTCTTCTCGCCACCGCGAACCACCGTCGTTCTGCCACCAGCGCCACCACCAGGTTAGCCTCCCCATCTCTTCCTCTCCTTCAGCTTCAATTCATCCCTCCCTACCAAGCTCAATTGTTCTGCTAATGAACAGTGGAGAGTGAATTATAATTCACTCTCTACTGTTCACATAGCATATGAGCAATAGAGAACCATTGTTCATGGTCCGGCCCAAATAAAAAAGGTTGGGCTAGGTCCCGCCTAGTTTGTTTTTTTTTTTAATTCTTTTAAAAATGATGATTTGTCCCGCGTATTTTTTTAAATTTTGTTTAATATTGGTTTGTATTTTTATATCGTAAAGATACAAATCCGGTATTAAAATACCCGATTTTCATCAAAATGTTGCACAAAAAAAATTATATATAAAAAAATATTTTATTTTCATGCATATAGCGAAGTCTCAAAAAATCATATTGTATTTTCATTTGAAAAAAATTCGAAAATATGTGTTAACATCCATTCTGACTTTAATAATCAGTTTATTAAAGTTATGAGAACTAGGCCAACATTTCAAAATTTTCAAAAAAAAATTTTGTTTTCTTTTAATATCTGGGATTACGAACTTACACGTAAGACGTACTCCTACTATTAAAATTAGTTTCTTTTGTTGACATCAAAACGGTTAGGTTTCACCTTATAAGATAAGGACCTCCTTACCGAGGAGGACTTTTCTTGAACCTTAGATAGACTAACAATTAGAAAACAATAATACCTTAGCTTTTATCAGACAATTAAACAATGCAGCTTATCTTAGGTACGGCGTATTTGGGGTGCTAATACATTCTCTTTATGCAATCAGTCCCCATGCCCGATCTCTAAGACCACTTAAGGTTCATAGTGACCAAAATATTAGGTGGCGACTCCCATTTCATTTTTCCACTGATAAAAAACTAGAATTCCTTGTCTCCCTATATTTGTCGGATAGATACTAACCTGAGAGTGGATGATCACCGCGACGCCACACACATGCGACAAATATAATGTTTCTAATCATAAAATAGAGAAAACAAATCCTAAATATAAGCTAACTTCTATACAAATTTAACAATAAAAGATAGAAAAATAATTAAAATTTATTTCTATATATTAACTAACATCTATACAAATTTAACAATAACAAATAAAATTCATGGAAACAATCAAACACTCTCAATGCAATATATACAATAAAATTGAGATAAAATAATTAAATTTAATCCTATATATTCAATTAATATTTATAAAGCAAATTCAACAACAACAATTAAAATTTAACAAAACAATCAATTATTATTGCAATAAAAGCAATAAAATACGCAACAAATTAATACAAAAAAAAATAACTATAAAGGTTAGGAATGAAAAAATAATTATCTTAGTAGCGTGTGTATTTTTAAACTTTATCTACTTACAATATCTCTAAAAATTTTAATAAAATTTCTATAGAATATATTCTATTAGAAAGTCCAAATTATTATTCATTTTAATAGTACACCATCCGAACTTTTGTAGAATTCTCTGAAATTTCAGCTAAAGTTTCTCAGGAACTCCCAAGTTATCAATTATTTAAATACTTCACTAGCCCCAACGAATTCAACTTTGGAGTTTTAATAGGGTTCGGTTTTTTAGACTAGGTACACCTTTCATCTATTACTGTGCATTTATACTTGGTCATATTAGCCAAATGAAAAGTCATCTATTTAAAAGCTTATTTAAAATAAAGATTTTCAAAAAATTGTGTTCTTTTATAACTGCTTATTTAAAATATTACATCTAATTTGTCTGTATATATAGACAATTCTGACAAGATTTTATATACTTAAAACAATTATATCCTTTCCAAAACTATTTTTTATCTTTGTCATGTCAAAAAATTTATGTTACTTCTAACAGAGACCAACGCTTACAAAATTGTTGTTTATTCTCCCTTGTATTATTAAGAATAAAAGATTGAAAAATTAGTTTGATTCCGAGAGAATTATAGTGGAAAAAAAAATTTAAAACAAAACAAAAAAACAATGACGTGCTATTTCTACCAACGGAAATTACCGATGGAAAAAATTCATGTCATTTACAATAGGAATCACTAATAGAAAATTTCGTCGGTATTTTCCAGAAAGCTCTGGAATTGTTCACTTCCCAAATTGCACTGTTAATTACTGTTTTTTACAGACAAAATCACCAACGGATCTCACAAAAAATGAACAAGATGCCATGTGAGTTATGGCAAAGATGATCTCATAAATACATGAAAGTGATGAAAGTGAAGGTTGCATAGTTAAGGTTGTGATTCATGTACCAAAAGAAGTCTAGAAGAAAATGAGACTCAATGCATCAACTAGAAAAATTAAAATATTTTTTTAATGTAACTTCTTCTTTTTTCACTCATGGAATCGTAAAAGAGAAAGTTATTTAAGAAGAAAGTTTAATTTTGCTTTTTATTTTATTTCATTCGTTTCACATACCTTCTCTTTTATTACTCCACTTTACAGTTAATTTTATATGTTGTTGATCGAATAAATATTGAATATACGAAATTTATTTATGTATTTAATTAGTGGTTTTTACTAACTATAAGTTTGGCTTCCAAACATAGATCTAAAATAAAATAATATATTTAAGAAACAACTGAAGCACAATATAGAAAACAAATTGCAAAAATATGAGTTAAGCGAATGCTATTTTATATATAGTATTACTATGTATTTGTTTCTATGTTTGTTGTATAAAATTATTGATATGAAATTTGTAAGTCAAACATTTCATCAAGAGGCATCATAATAATAAAGAGTGCAATTTAAAATTCATATTTTTAAGCCGTTTAAACTTGTGATTTCAAGATCAGTGACATTCTTTTATCAAATAATTTGCTCTCTACTTTTTATCATTTTTGTAAATTATTTGTTGAATATTTCTTCATATGTTAACATTTCGCAATTATAAATCTAAACACAAGAAATTGTAGGTCAAAGAAATCATCATCTATCAATAGCAATTTACAAATTATATCAATACATTAGGATATCTATTCACCATAATTTTAATTTTCTTTCAAGTATAAATTTCGAAGAAAAAGTTTACAAATATGTGAGGTGGTATTAATATGTATTTATTTGTATGCTTTATTGTATAATAAAATTAATATGAATTTTTGGACTTTAAAACAAGAAGCATCATAGAAGGAAAAAGTGAAATTTAAAAGTTTTATTCATAATAGTTTTAAGTTGTTTAAAAATATGATTTTATAAATAATGATAATTTGTATCTAATAGTTTGACTCTTGTTTCCCTCCTTTATCTTATTTTTTCTATTAATCTCAATTTTGAAATTGAAAATTGAAAAGAAAATTTTACAATTATAAATGTGAACACAAGAAATTGTGATTTTATAAATATTACTATTGTTAATCAATAGCAATTAAAAGTGAACACAAGAACCTGAAGGGTGTAGCTCAACTACTTAGTTCTTGGATTTGCTCTCCAGAGGTTACAAGTTCGAATGCCACAAACTTTAAGGCCACTGAACACTTACATAGTCATTAACTTCAGGGCTTAAAGGGATTAGTCGAGATACATATAAGTTGACCCAGATACCCACAATTATAAAAAAAAAAAATTAAACATTGGAAAATAGTACATATAGCTGTTAAAAAAAAAATAGAACATGTCATTGTTACCCTTTTTCAGTTGACTTCACATGTGAGGCTAGATACAAAATGAAAGACTCAAGGGTTAAACCAAAAAGTCCAGTATTTAGATTGTAAACTCTAAACTCTTGCACGTGGAATGCGTGATTGATAATAAAGCAACTCGTTGACTTCATATGTTTTTTTTTTCTTTTCATTTGTGGTAGAATGATAGTAATTACCATAAAAATTCAAGGGTATTTTGAATTTTTGTTTTCTAACCAATGGCAGTTAGGTAATTTCAGGCACTTCTAGGGATGTTTTTAATTATTTTTTTACATGTATATGTTTTTTTTATTTTTGTATTTTGTAAAATACTTGAAAGTGATAAAACGACTGACGATGCAGGTTCAACGCGTGTTTCCCTTCATCGCAAGGAGGTCCAACGTCTTATTTTTGTATCGAATTTAATAAAGCTAAAAGAAAAATGTAAAAAAAAAACAAAAAATAAATATAGCAAAAAATATAAATGATTGCTTTTTTAGGATAAAATGTCTAACCTTTCATTTGAAAGAATATATTAAGGGTCATGGCTAAAAAATATTCCAAATTAAAATTGATAAATATCTAAAATAATTTTTTGAATTTTCTTGTCAACTCTTAATATTTAAATACCAGTCTATTTGTAGCTATAATATTTATACCAGAATATTGACCCGTAATTCCATGAATTAAAATTTCAAGGGTTATTGAAATATTGGCCAAGTTTTCATGAATTCAATAAACTGATTATTAAATCTAAATAAAAAGCATATATATATATATTATTTTAATTCTATATAAAAATACTATAACACACCATATATTTTTTTTAGCAAAAATATAATTTTTTGTATTTATAAGAGACTTATCCGTATGCAATTAAAATATTTTAATAGTTTTTTTTTATCTTTTTATCACTCCTCTTTTTTTATCATCTATTTAACACAAAGTAATAAGAAGTAATAAAAAGAAAATGAACACCCACACAAACGCATTCTCTTTTCTACTAAATTATACTTACACACCTAAAAAACACACCAAAAAATCCTATATATAACATAATATCTATACAAATTTAACAATAAAATAATGAAAAAAATTTAACATCTACATTGAATTAAAAAAAAACAAAAAAATATATTGTTAATAAATTGAAAAAAAGAAAATCATAACAAGTGCTAAGACATACCTTTTAAACTTTGAAGATAAAGAAGATAGAACTAGAAATTGAAGCAAAATCACTTGAATTCAAGGAAAAAATGAAAGGGATTGCAGTTTTAAAATGAAAGGAAAAAATGAACAGAAGGGGTGCTCACTGGGATTTATACTGCGTTTTGTGTGACAGAATCATCGATAGAATATTAAATAATATTATTTTTAATTAATCCATCAGTGATTCCGTCAGTATATTTAATTTGAAATTTTCATTTCACACTAAAATGTTTAAAACAAATCCGATGCCTCGAAAAGTGAGTGAAAAAACCCTATAGAATTTTAATTTTTTTGTCGGTAATTCCCTTGCTATTTTTAAACAGTACACACTGTCAGAGATGCATTAATTACCTGCGCTTTGGATTATGTTTTATTGCCAAGGGAATCACCACAAAAATATTAAATAACATTATTTTTAATTATTTCATCGGTGATTCCCTCGATAGCCTGCAACTAAGTCAGAGGAATCACTGACATGGGACGTGAGTAGTTCCCTTCGTCTCTGGAATACATTGACAGACACAAACAGTCGGTGTTTCCCTCGGTGATATGGATGTGAACAATTCCCTTCACTTCTGGAATACACCTACAGACATAAAATGTCGGTGTTTCTCTCGGTGATGTGGATGTGAAAAGTTCCCTTTGCCTCTGGAATACAATGATGGACACAAGTCGTCGGTGTTTCCCTTGGTGATGTGCACAGTGTATGATAGATTGTGTATGTATTGCATGTTTATCCTCCCTACAAACACTTAAATTGAAAACTGGCCGCACAACACAATAACAACAATATACATAACAATTATAAAATAAATATTTCTTGGTACAGAATTTCATCCATAATATTACATTATAAAAAATTCCTTTACACTTTTGTGTTATGATAGTTAGTTAGAATTATCTTCTTCTTCTTCAATTGAATTGTTATCAGCTCCATCACAATTTTGAATGTTGATATCATCATCATATTCATCAACTTGTGCTTGTCCGCTGAAGCTTAGAACAACAGTCAACTCCGTTGCATTAACATGAACAAGACTATCAGAGTTAACGATTTGAATAAATTTTTAAATGGCCATCTAGTTTCTCAATGTTTTTTGATTTAGCTTCTTGTCTTTTAATTTTGTTCTTTTTAACAAAGCAGAAATAATTGGCCTTCAATTTGGCCACCGAAGGATCTAATCGAAGAGAAAAAATTAACTTTGAAAACTAAAATGACAGAAAAAGAATAAGGCATTACTCCATTGAGTCAAAATTAAATGAAAGGGAATGAATAGTAAGAACATACTGTGAAAGCATGAGCTGTTTTAGCTTCTTTTGTAATGGAATGTAATTGGTAATGTAATGGGAATGGGAATGCAAGCTAGCATTTGGGACGTGGTCCCAACATTAGGAGGCACATGACTCTTGAAATTCTATTTAAGGCCAAGGCAGCCTCCACATTTCTTCATCGGATTGCATCCTTCTCAGTTAGCAAATTAATTTCCGAGTTTCTTAGAAACCAGTCTACAAAAGATCCAAGACATGACTTATTCCAAGAGCATCGAAACAAAACTTAACGGGGCTACTCCAGATCAGTTTTACAAAATCTTCCGGGAACAGGCAAGCCTCTTACGTGGTATCTGCAGTGAAATTGTGAACGACATTCAACTTGCTGACGGTACCAAAACCTGGAAAGCTGCTCCTGGCAACCGCAAGTGGATTCATTACAGCATCGCTCCCTCTGGTACGTAATCAAAGGATGCAGATGGAATAATAATTGATAGGCACTTTAGTATTGGTTTGGTGACATTATTCCCTTTGCATGTATTTCCGCACAGTATCTTTTCACATCTCAGTTATATAAATATTATAATTACTTATTATTGTTAATTTGTAATTTTACGTGGACCTGATATGTTGTACATATATAGTAGTTTAGCTTACGTCTTCAATTTTACTAGTTAACAATATTTCTGTAAGAAACTATATATATCCCGGCCGGTTCATGTTATAGTTACGATCGATATATGTGATGATTTGAACTCTAGCTACGATGGATTCACTTAAGATTGATATATCTTATATTATATAATAATTATGCACCACGCACCATTGTTGTTTAAACATCAGGTAACGTCATGAAAGTCAAGGATGAAGTGGAAACCGTAGACGACCCCACAAAAACCATCAGCTTCAAAGTATTGACAGGAGCGATCCGGGACAACATCATCGGGTTCAAATTAGAGGTTTCCGATGACAACATTGCAAGATGGACTGTCGCTTATACAAACGCAGCTCCTGATGATTACCTCAACCTTTTGGAATCTATCAGCAAGACTGTTGATAATTACTATGCTCAGCTAAATTAGCTAGCATAGGAGAACATGCATGCATGCGCTTTCTAATATATAGCCTTACTAGTATTTGAATTGAGAAATAAAACTTTCAAAGGTGCATACATACATGCATGTTCCCATGAGCTCATTAATATGTACTGCGTCTTGTCTAGCTACCATATTCACTGAGATGGCAAGGTTGGCTCTTGATGTGCTTACCTTTCAATAGATGGTGCAGCATGAAAGGGCAATGCTTTCATAATCATGTGGGTATTTATGTAATAAAGGTAGCTACCCCTCTATGTATCTTGTTTGTGTCGATGAGAATTAATAATATGTGTGCCTTAAAGGGAAAATACTTTCCTGGAAACTAAACCAAATTTTTCTTTGACTGGAAAGTGTTTTTCGTTGACCGGAAAGTGTTCTCCGTTGACCGGAAAGTGTTCTCCGTTGACCAACTTTCCTAATGGCAAACAAACACAGGAAAGTTTGGAAAGTGGTTTCCTGGAAAGTGAATTCCGGGAAACAAACATGGCCTTAATTACCTAAAACAAATGTCTTTTACATTTTTTCATTATAAGTGTTTATTATAGAATATACTTATATAAGAAATACTGTATACGAAATATTGTCTATATACTCTTGTGTGGTAACCTCCACTATTGCTATTGTATATTGCCCTACACATATATATAGAAAGGGTCGCTAACCATTAGGTTAAGCCTCCCAATTATTCTCAACTTGATATCAGAACCTGCTGCCGTCAGAACTCTTT